>Ga0134122_10000402_pt1 | contig 28690 bp, 30 predicted proteins | sample KB302_FD_96461 | JGI IMG/M metagenome (GOLD analysis project Ga0134122, IMG submission 96461) | Terrestrial soil microbial communities without Nitrogen fertilizer from Kellogg Biological Station, Michigan, USA - KB3-0-2 | ecosystem: Environmental > Terrestrial > Soil > Unclassified ...
CGCCGAGCTGGTGCCGAACTCGTCGACCTGCACCGAGTGATCGATGACGAGCTCGACCGGCTGCAGCGGATTGATGCGCGTCGCGTCGCCGCCGAACTTGCCCATGGCGTCCCGCATGGCCGCCAGATCGACGACGCAGGGCACGCCGGTGAAGTCCTGCAGGAGGACGCGCGCCGGCATGAACGAGATTTCCTTTTCGACGTTGGCGGTCGCGTTCCAGCGCGCGAGCGCCTGGATGTCCTCGGCCTTCACGAACGCGTCGTCTTCGCGCCGGAGCAGGTTCTCGAGGAGGATCTTCAGCGAATACGGCAGGCGCGAGACGCCGGGAAAACCGGCCTTCTCGAGCGCGGGGAGGCTATATATCTGGACTGTTTGCGCGCCGGCGCGGATCTCGGTGCGCGTGTTGAAGCTGTTTCGGGTGGTCATACCAACCCAGGATCATACTTCGCTCAACAGCAATCGGTGCACCCGCTCAGGTGCGGCGTCATACATCGGCGCGACACGTACGACAGGGCGCCGGCGGCTCGCTGCGTGATTTCAATGCGTAAGCTGGCCCGTCCGCGCGTCACCTGATCGGTTTGTTCGCGGCATTCGGTTTGCGACCGGTCACGATGGAGGTGTCCCTCAATGGACCAGAACAAGAACACCCAGGGTCAGCAGGGCCAGAAGCAGAACCAGGGCCAGACGAACCAGGGTCAGCGGCAGGGTTCGCAGGGCAATCGGGATCAGGCTGAGGGCTCGCGCGACAAGACCCGCGGCGGGCAGTCGGCGGGCGACGAGAACGACGACAACCGCGGCAACGTGGGCGGCCCGGAGCGAGGCACCGGCAGTCAGGGTGAGCGCAACTCGAGCGGCATCTCGAACCGCGGGATGAGCGAGAGCGAGGAGCAGGCCGATCTTCCGAGCCGCGGCTCGAGCAGCGAAGACGACCTGGATCAGTCAGAGCGCTGAGAGGACGCCATCTTCGGAGTCGTACTCCGGTACAGGTCGTGCGCGAGCCTGACTCGCGCACGACCGATCACCGTACTCCGACTCGCAGACAGTCCGACTCAACGTCGTAGGTTGTGCGTACGCGCAACCGCGAGCACCGCATCGGCCGCACGGCCACTCGCCCCGCGATCGCCTAGCCTTGCCCGCACCCGTCGCAGCTCCTCCCGTGTCCTGGCGTGCAATTCGCCGTCGGCCAGGAACCTGACCGTTTCCGTCGCGACGCGCTCGGCGGTGAAGTCCTCCTGGATCAATTCCGGCACGATGCGTCTGCCCGCCACGAGGTTGGCCATAGCGTAGGTGTCGACGCGGACGAACGGCTTGCCGAGCCGGTACGTCAGCGGTGACAGCCGGTAGACGACCACCATCGGCCGCTCGTGAAGCGCCGCCTGCACGGTGGCCGTCCCCGACGCGGTGACGACGACATCCGACGCCGCCAGCACGTCGTCCGTGCGCTCGCGGACGAGGGCCGGCCGCCCGACGGCCCCCGCGCCGGCATCGAGCAGCGGCGCAAACAGCGTGTCGGGAAGATTGGGCGCGGCGGCAACGAGAAACTGGACGCTCGGCACTCGCGCTCGAATGAGCGGCAGCGCGGCCGCCATGCCGGGCACGATGCGCCGCAGCTCGTTCGGCCTGCTGCCCGGCAGCAGCGCGACGGTCGGAACGGCGGGATCGAGACCGCGCTCGCGCAGCAGCTCCGCTCGCGGCTGCCGCACCTGCACGAGATCGACCAGGGGATGGCCGACGAACTCCACGGGCACGCCGGCGTTCCGGTACAGCGGCTCCTCGAACGGGAAGATGACCAGCACGCGCGTGACGAACCGCTTCATCGTCTGCATCCGGCCGGCGCGCCACGCCCAGAGCTGCGGGCTGATGTAGTAGACGACGGGAATGCCCAGCGCGTGGACCTTCGCCATCAGCCGGAAGTTGAAATCGGGAAAATCGATGGCGACAAAGACGTCGGGCCGCAGATCGCGGGCCGCGGCGGTGAGACGCCGCAGCATGGCGAACGATCGCGGCAACACGCGGATGGCTTCGGTCAACCCCGTGACCGACAGTCCCTCGAAATCGCCGATGAGGCGCGCCCCCGCCGCCGCCAGCCGCCGGCCACCGAAGCCGGACACCTCCGCCGACGGTTCGCGCGCGAGCAGCTCCGCGACCAGCGCGCCGGCGTACAGATCACCGGACGGCTCGCCGCACGAGAGCATGATACGCATGACGCGGGAAGTTATCGGAGGGGCTGCTGGAACAGCATCGGGTCGACGGCGGTGTTGAACGTGACGGCCTTCAGCGTCCGCTCGAGAATCTGCCGGCCGTCGCGCATCACCGTCGCCTTGAACGGCACCTCGATGCCGTTCACCTTGCGGTAATCCGAGAACACTTCTTCCGCCTGCGACGGGCGCCCGTCCGGGCCGGGCGTCGTATAGGTCTGCCGCGCGATGCGGTAATCGCGATCGATGTAGACCTTGACGGGGTCGAGACCCTGCCCACTGAACTCGAGCACCTTGAACGTGGCCCCTCCTGCGCCCTCCTCCGCCAGCTGGCGCACGGTGACCTTCCCTTCGGCGGCGGCGATCAACAGCGGAAACGTGTCGCGGCGAACCGTCGCCGCGAAGTCGTTGCGCATGGCCGGCGGCGCGGCCGACACGCCAGCCGGATCCCGCACCCACGCGGTACCCGCGTTGTACGCCTGCACGCTCTGCTGCCCGGCGAAGGTCGCGTCCACGCGGAACTTGTCGGGATAGACGACGTAGGTCTTGGTCGGGATGATCGTTGGCCCGCGAGCGGTCATCACCGACATGTCGGCATCGACCACGACGGTGCGAATCGCCTTCAGTGCCTCGACGCCGCCCTTGGCCTGCACGACACGTTGGACGAGGTCGTTGACCGCACTCGGCGCGCTCGCGCTGGGCGGTGCGCCAGGGCCGCCTGGCGCGGCCTGGCCGCCCGGAGCGTTCGGCGCCGCAGGACGCGGATTCGCCTGCCCCTGCGAATACGCCACTCCCAACTCCCCAACTCCCCATTGCCAAGCAGCCCGTTGTCGCGAGTTTGGATGTGCGTGGAAGTTGGAAGTTGGAAGTTGGGAGTTTGCCGCGGCGCCACGCGGAGCGGACGGCGTACCTATCGCGCCGCGCCGCGTTGGCTGCTGGCGCTCGCGCTTCAGGTTCGGTGACATCAGGTCCAGCTGATCGACCGGGATGACTTCGTAGCCGCCGAGCCCCATCTCGATCAGCTGCGACGCGAAGGCGCGCGCGTTGCCGACGAGCACGATGGAGAGGCGATCGGGCCTGACGTATTGCCGGGCGACACGCTGGATGTCGTCGGGCGACACCGCGAGCACGCGCTCGCGGAAGGTGCCGATCTCCGCGATCGGCAGGTCGTAGAAGAGCACGTTGAGGACCTGCGTCGCGATTTGATCGGGCGTCTCGATCGTCAGCGGGAAGCTGCCCGCCAGGTACGCCTGGGCGTCCGACAGCTCGCGCTCGCCGACGCGCTCGCGCGCGAGGCGCGAGAACTCGTCGATCATCAGCCGCAGCGCCTGGCCGGTGGTGTCGGTGCGCGTGTCGGTCTCCGCCACGAAATCGCCGGCGTTCTTCCGCGCTTCCGCGTTCGCTTCCGCACCGTAGGTGAGGCCGTACTGCGACCGCAGCACCTGGTGCAGGCGGTTCGCGCCCTCGCCGCCGAGGATCTTCACCGTCAGGTCCCACGTCAGGTAGTCGGCGTGCTTGCGCGGAATCGCGAGCTGGCCGACGCGGATGCTCGTCTGGACCGTGCCCGGCTTGTCGACGACGACGATGCGGCGCGAGGACGGCGGCGGCTCTACTGGTGTCGCCGGCGGAAGATCGCCACGCGCCCAGCCGCCGAACACGCGCTGCGCCGCCGCGAACGCCTCGTCGCTCGTCACGTCGCCGACGATGGCGAGAATCATGTTGTTGGGCACGAAATACTGGCGATGGAACGCCTGCAGGTCCTCGCGTGTCAGCGAGGTCAGCGATTCTTCCGTGCCGCTGCCGGGCAGCCCGTACGGATGAAACCCGTAGACGAGCCGGTCGAAGACGACGTCGGCGATGTAGCCGGGATCGTCGGAGTTGACGCGCAGCGAGGAGAGAATTTGGTCCTTCTGCCGCGCGATCTCGTCCGGCGCGAACGACGGGTTGCGCGCGATGTCGGCGACCAGGTCCATCCCCGTCTGAAACGAGTCCTTCATGACGATCGCGTTGACGAACGACAAGTCCGTCGCCGCGCCCGTCCCGAGGTCGCCGCCGATGAAGTCGATCTGATCCGCGACCTGCTGCGCCGTCCGCGTGGTGGTCCCCTGATCGAGCAGCGACGCCATCAGGTTCGCGACGCCACCCTTCCCCTTCGGGTCCTGCGCCGAGCCCGCGCCGACGAGCAGGCGGATGCTGACGGCCGGCTGCTCGTGGTGCAGGACGGCCACGACGCGCATGCCGTTGGGCAGGGAGCGGATTTCGTACGGTGGGAAGGTAACCTCGTGCGCCGCCAGCGGCCGCGGCGGCTGCTCCGCGGGCCAGTCTCGCGCTTGCGCGCGAGCCTGGCCCGAAAATCCCAACACCCAAATCCCAAAACCCAACACACAAAGGCGGCTCATCGCCCGCCTCCACCATTGCCGCCCTTCGGCATGATGTAGAGCACCGTGCGGTTCTTCTCGCTGAAGTAGGTCCTCGCGACGCGCTGGATGTCGGCGGTGGTGAGATTCAGGAACACGTCGATCTCGTCGTCCGCGGTCCGGATGTCGTTGTGGATGACCGCGGCGTGCGCGAGGTGGAGCGCCTTCTGCTCGTCGCTCTCGCGGCCGATGATGTAGTCGCGCATGAACTGGTTCTTCGCCCGTTCCAGCTCGTGCGCGCTGACCCCCTCGGTCTTCACGCTGTCGAACTGCGAGAGCATCTCGCGCTCGACGGTCGGCAGCGACTGACCCGCGGGGACGATCGCCACCGCATAGAACAGGTTCGGGTCCTGCAGGATGTTCGCGCTGCCGAACGCCGCCACCGCGATGCGCTTGTCGTAGACGAGGTCGCGCGTCATCCGCGAGCTCTCGCCGTCGAACAGGATCTTCGAGGCCAGGTGCAGCGGATACGAGTCGGGATGCCCGTCGTAGGCGACGTGATAGGCGACGACCACCGCGGGCAGCGGCCATTCCTCCTGGATCGTGGCGCGGCGCTCCTGCGCCTGCTCCGGCTCCTTCGGGATGTCGCGCGGCACCGGCCTGGCCGCCTTCGGCACGCGGCCGAAGTACTGGCGCACCAGCTGCATCGCCTGCGCGGAATCGAAGTCGCCGACGATGGTGACGACGGCGTTTTCCGGCACGTAGTAGGTGTCGTGGAAGTCGCGGACGTCCTGCAGCGACGCGGACTCGAGGTCCTTCATGCTGCCGATCGTCGGATGCTTGTAGGGGTGCGTGGTGAACGCGCGGTCGAAGAGGATCTCGTTCAACCGGCCGTAGGGCTGGTTGTCCACGCGCAGGCGGCGCTCCTCCTTGACGACCTCGCGCTCCTTCTCGAAGGCGTCGCGGTCCACGCGCAGTGTCGCCATGCGGTCCGCCTCGAGCCAGAGCGCGAGCGGCAGGTATTGCGAGGGCAGCGTCTCCCAGAAGACCGTCGCGTCTTCCTGCGTGTAGGCGTTGCTGCGCCCGCCGATGCTCGCGATGATCGACGTGTGCGACTCGGGCTGCACGTTCTTCGAGCCCTTGAACATCATGTGCTCGAACAGGTGCGCGAAGCCGGTGCGCCCCGGCCGCTCGTCGCGCGATCCGACGTGATACCAGACCGACAGGTGCACGATGGGCGTCGAGTGATCCTCGGAGACGATCACGCGCAGCCCGTTGGGGAGCGTCGTGACCTCGTATTCGAGTTTCGGCGGATGGACGAACGCGGAGAGGGGGGCCGCGAGCGCCGCTACGCCGGCGAGCAGCAGGAGGAGAAGGGCGGCGCGGCGCACGTTTCTATCATCCCCTTTTTCTTATCGGCTGACGAAGCGGAAACCGGCACTCAACCAGCTCAGCGAAGAAAGATCGAGCGGGTATGGGTCGATCCTCCGTTCGCCCGCGACCACGAACTCGATGGCGCCGCGTTCGCCCTCGAAACGCATGCCGGCTTCGACGCGGCCGCCGGTCTGCGCGCCGCGGTTCCTGCTGCCGTCGACGCCAAGGTGCCGCACGTTTCCGCCCGCGATCACGCTGACGTGCGCACGTACCGGCACGCGCACGTCGAGGCCGCCGATGGCCTCCCACCTGTAGTCGACGTTCGACTGCACGAGCACGCCGAGCACGTGGCCGTACGGCCGCAACGTCGACGCGCCGGCGCGGACGTCGTGTTCGACGGCGAGCCCCAGCATGTTCCAGTCCACTGGCGCGCGCTTGAAGCGATCGCTGAGATGCCGCGACGTGTGGTGCATCACCGCCGCGAACTCGCTGCCGTGGGTGCGCACGGACGTCGAGGCGTCGAGGCTGTAGTTGCCCTGGTTGGGATCGAAGTTCCGGAATTCCTGGCCGAGCACCGCTTCGTAGTTGGCGGCCAAAGCCGCCCGGCCGATGCCGTAGTCGACGACATCGATGACGCCGCCGAAATTGGTGTCCCAGACGAACCGTGGATCCGACTGCGACAGATGTTCGGCGCCGATGTGAAAGTCGAAACGCGGGAAGAACTGGATCGGGGCCTGTCCGGCCGCGGGAGATGCGCCCGCAAGCAACCCGAGCACGATCAGCGTGGGCCGGGTCACTTGACGTCCTTCGAACCCTGCAGCCCGGCGAGTCTTTCCTCGAGCTGCTCCAGCCGCTTCTTCAGCTCGGGCAGGCGCCGGTAGACGGCCGCCGCGCGCCGCCACGCGCGCGCCTCGATCGCCGGATACCCGGCGACCATCGTCCCCGGGTCGACGGAGTTGGTGATGCCCGATTGCCCCACCGCGACCACGCCACGGCCAATCGTCAGGTGCCCGCCCACACCCACCTGGCCGCCGAACATCACGTCGTCGCCAATCTCGCTGCTGCCGGCGATGCCGACCTGCGCCGCCATCAACACGTTGCGGCCGACGACGACGCCGTGTGCGATCTGCACGAGGTTGTCGATCTTGGTGCCCGCCTTGATGCGCGTCTCTCCGACCGCGGGACGATCGACGGTCGTATTCGCGCCGAGCTCCACGTCGTCTTCGATGACGACCGTCGCCACCTGCGGAATCTTCTCGTGCGTGCCGTCGCCGCGCCGGACGAATCCGTAGCCGTCGCCGCCGACGACGACGCCGTTCTGGAGCACCACGCGATCGCCGATGGTGACGCGCTCGCGGATGGCCACGTTGGAGTGGATCACGCAGTCGGCGCCGAGGCGGGCGCCCGCGCCGATGGTGACGTTGGGAAAGACGATCGTGCGATCGCCAATCGTCGCGGCTTCTCCGACGGCCACGAACGCGCCGATCGAGACGGCGTCGCCGATGGTCGCATCGCGGGCGACCGCGGCCATGGCGTGCACGCCGGGCCGCGGTTTCCACTCGGGCGCGAAGAGGCCGACCGCGCGTGCGAACCCGAGGTACGGGTCGGCGGTGCGCAGCACCGGCATCGACGGCTTTGGCGCCTCGTCCCGCAGCAGGACCGCGGAGGCCCGGGTCGTCGCGAGCGCGGGGAGGTACTTCGGGTTGGCGACGAACGTCAGATCGCCGGGGCCGGCGTCTTCGATGCCCGCCACACGTACGATCTCGACCTCGCCGTCGCCCTCGAGCCGACACGCGAGCCGTTCCGCCAGCTCCCGCAGCTTCATCGTGGGATGAGCCGCAGCATATCAGAGGTGGGAGTTACGACGCGTGCCGTACCGCGACGCGTTCGAAGAACGTGGAGAGGTGCTGCAGGCGCAGCTGCGCGGCGATTTCGTGCACGTGACGGTCGCGCGCCTCGCCCTTCAGCGAGGCGGCTTCACGCAGCTTGGTCAGCTGCTCGCACGGCTGCCCGGTCCACGTGACGTCGCGCAGGCCCTGCGCGGCGCCGCGAATCGACAGCCAGTGACCCACCACGCGGAACGCGAAGTAGTAGCCGACGATGTTCGGCCCGGGAACGAGGATGAGGGCGATGGAGCCGAGGAGCAGCACGCTGTCGACCGCGAGCCAGAGGCGATGGCGTTCCCAGTCGCGCTGCAGCGTCCGCCGAATCAGCGTGTGCGTCTGTTCGAAGGTGAGGTCCTGCGGATGGAACGCCACGACCGCCTTCTCGCGCCGGAGGTTCCACAGCAGGCGCTGCTCGGCGATACGCTCCGCCACCCAGCCCATGATCCAGTCCTGGAGGCGGCCGAGACGCGTGTCGGAGTGCGGCTCGGGCGACGGACCACTGCGGCGACGCTCCTCCGCCTGGTGAAGCATCACCGCAAACTGGTAACGGATGCGTCCGATGATTCCAGTCGACCCGGGCGTGACCGGCGGCGCCTCTACCGCAGCCTCGCAATAGAGCTCGTACCGGTCGGGGCCGACCGGAATCACGAACACGTCCATAGAGAAAAAGGTTTCAGGTATCGGGTATCAGGTGTCAGCAGCTATCAGGATAGCCCGATACCTGCGCCACGCCTGCTACCTGACACCCGATACCTCACCGAAGCCGTCAGATCGCCGTGCGTCGACCGGAGATCAGGTTCACGAGGAACAGAACCACCGCGATCACGAGCAGCACGTGAATGATGCCGCCGGCGACGTGGAACGCGAACCCGAGCACCCAGAACAGCAATAACAGGACGATAAGCGTCCAGAGCATGATGCGCCTCCCCTGACAGCCGGACTGTTTGTTCCTCGACCATTGACCCGGGATGCCCGGGAGGGTTGAGGGGCCGGCTTGTGTCAAAGGAAGGGGCAAGCGGTGTGCCGGAAACGTCCGGTCGAGCTCGCCCTACTGCCGGCGCCGGCGCTGCGGCTCCGCTCGAAGCGTGGTGGACATGACGGGCTTGCCGGCAGCCTCCCAGGCGCCGCTAATCATCGCCGCCACCGCGGCGATCGAATCGTTCAGCCGGCGTTCCATGACCCCGCGATTGGCCGCGAAGAACGATTGGTAGTACGCCTCGTCGTAGGCGTCGCGATCGCCGATGGCGTCGCGATCCGACTTCAGCAGCGCCGGGACGAGCTGCGTGTCCTGCAGGAGGGCGTCGAACAGGAAGCCGCGCGGATCCTTGATGGGCGCGATCGCCTTCGGCGCGATCGTCAGCTGATTCACGTAGCGCTCGAAGAGAACGGCTTCCCATCGCGAGTGCACGCCCCACTGCTGCGTGAGCTGGCCGTCGTAGTTGGCAACGCCGTGCAGCGGTACGTGCGCATCGGCGGTGTAGTGCGCGAGCCAGGCCGAGAACAGGATGACGTCCAGGTGCGCGTTGGGACCGAAGCCGCCGCGGCGCGGGTAGGCCTCGAACGCCCGTCGCAGCGAGCCGTACACCTCTTCGGCGGTCCAGGGCACCGTCCCGGCGTCGCGCATCCGCGCGGCGCCGAACTTCGCCAGCGCCGCCGTGTAGTCACGCGGCAGCTCGGTGAACGGGTAGGGCCCGAAGCCGGGCGAATCCATGTCGACGAAGTGGTGCGGCCGCTCCTCTTCCCACCCCGCGATGATCCACGTGTCGGGATCGATCGCCCGTTCGACGACTTCGGCGCGGTGCGCCTCGAACAGCGGGCGCAGCTCCGCGGGCAGCAGCGCGATGGCGCGGTCCATGACGAACTTGTGCGCCGAGAAGCCCCACGCGTGGGCGGGACGCGGGACGACGAGCAGGAGCAGCACGAGAGCAGTGGTGGCTCGCATGCGGCCATTATGGCTGAAGCCCGCCAAGGTCCGGGAAGCATCATCGGTAGGGTCCGCCTTCAGGCGGACCTTATAGTGAATCATGCGGATTGGCGCGCACATGTCCATCGCCGGCGGCGTCTCGAAGGCCGTCGATCGCGCGGTGGTGCACGGCTGCGAGGCGCTGCAGATCTTCACCAAGAACGCGAACCAGTGGCGCGGCAAGCCGCTCGAGCGCGCTGACGTCCGGCTGTTCCGCGAGCGCATCGAGCAGACCGGCATCACGCCGGTCGTCTCGCACGCCAGTTATCTGATCAACCTGGCGACGACGTTCCCGGTGCTGCGCGCGCAGTCGATTGCGGCATTCGTCGACGAGATCGATCGCGCCCAGGCGCTCGGCCTGCTTGGCGTCGTCATTCACCCCGGCACCTGCACGGCGGGACCGGACGATGAGGCGCTGCGCCTGATTGCGGACGCGATTCGCGTCGCCTTCACGGCGCGGCCCCGTGGCAAGACGATGGTGCTGCTGGAGCACACGGCGGGCCAGGGACGGACGCTTGGCCACCGGTTCGAGCACCTGGCCGCGATCATCCGGCACCTGCGCGGGTCGAAGCGCGTCGGCGTCTGCCTCGATACCTGCCATCTGGTCGCGTCGGGCTACGACATCACGACCGAGGCGGGCTACCGCGACACCTTCGAGCAGTTCGATCGCATCGTCGGCATCGAGAGGCTGAAGGTATTCCACGGCAACGACTCGAAGCGGCCGTGCGGCAGCCGCGTCGATCGCCACGAGCACATCGGGCAGGGCTGCATCGGGCTCGATCCGTTCCGCCGGCTGCTGCAGGACCCGCGGTTCGAGGGGCTGCCGATCCTGATTGAAACGGAGAAGACGCACGGCGCCGAGAAGAAAGGCGCGGTCGTCGCCGACCCGCTCGACGTCAGGAACCTGGAGACGCTGAGACGACTGCGGACTGGGTGAAGTTGCGCGCGGCGACGCCCGGACCGCCGACGAAGCGCATGTCGCCGACGGTCACGCGCGTGCCGCGCGGGCCCGGCTCGATGGTCCAGAACGGGAAGCGCGACCAGACGAGGAACGCGCGGATGTTGGGCGCCTCGCGCCCGGCCGCGACACGCGGGTCGGCGTCGTTCTTCGGCACGTCGGTGGCGTCGAATCGCACGCTCCGTGGCTGCCACGTGAACGTCCCCGTCTCGTACCGATCGCCCGCGTCGATGATCACCTGCCGGCGCAGCGGGGTGATCGGCACCGGCCCGACCATCAGCGCCCGCGGCGGCTCGCCCTCGACCTGCTGCCACCGGTCCACGATCTCCGCGCGCGCCGCGCGCGCCGACACGATCATGGCGGCCACGTAGACCGCCGCGAGCAGCAGCGATCCGCGGGCCGGCTTCGCGGAGTGCCGGTGGCGCGCCAGCCAGACGCCGGCGCCGAGCACCACCCACAGCCACGGGTCGATGATGAAGAGGACGTCGCCATAGAACCAGTGCTGGCTGAACGGCATCAGCAGTCGCACGCCGTAGTTGTTCAGCAGATCCATCAGCACGTGCAGGATGACGCCGAGGTAGGAGAGCGCCAGGATCTGCCGCGGCCGCACGTCGGCGCGGCGGCGTGACGCCAGCACGATGATGCCCGTCAGCAGCAGCGGCAGCAGGAGGTCGGCCAGCACGCCGTGCGTCCACCCGCGGCGGAACGCGACCGAGGGCGTGGTGGTGGCGAAGACCAGCACGTCCATGTCCGGAAGGTTCGACGCGATCATCAGCGTCGCGCTGCCGAGCGCCGTCCGCCGCTTGAGGCCCGCCTCGCCGAGCGCTGCCCCGACGAGCGTATGACAGAGGTTATCCACCGATGCGTAGCGACCGGCCGTCACACCGGCCCGCCGCTTCCGAAAACACCACCGCCTCGAACACCAGGATGCGCGCGCCCGCCTTCCACGCGTCGCGCGGGAGTCCCGCCTTGAGGCACGTGTGCTCGAGAAAGGTCTCGCGATCCCACGCGTGCTCCGAGGCAACCTGCGGCAGCAGCAGCCCGCGCGCGCGCCCCTGCTCGACGATGAGGCCATGCCGCCCCACTTCGATCTCGTCGATCGACACGACCGGCCGCTCCGGCGTCAGCAGCGAGATCTCGATGTGCAGCAACGCGAGCTCGTCGGGCGTCACGGGTGGAAATCGTGGATCGGAATCGGCGACCGCGCCGCCGAGGTGCACGAGCGTCTTGCCGAGCGGCAGATCGGCGCTGAGGCGGCCGAGGCAGCCGCGCAAGTCCTCGCCGGCGTGAATCGACACGAACGCGCCGCACCGCAGCGCAAGCGGCCCCGTGCAGGAGACGTCCGACAGACGAAGGCCGCCGACGCGCGCCTCGAGCGCCTCCCGCGCGACCGCCAGCAGCAGCTGTTGTTCGTCTTCGCTGACCATGTCGATTCCCACCGCCGAACTGCCAACTCCCGTTGGTAGTTTTCCATTTACCAGACCGCAGCCGCCATGTAGCCGACGACGGAAGACTTGTCGCCGCTGACGTCGCCCGAATCGGCGTACTTCAACACGCGCGCGTCCGTCGCGCCCAGCTGACGCGCCGCGCGCAGCACCGCGACGATCGGGCCGCCGCCGCACGCGTGGTGCGGCTCCCGCTCGAGCGCCTGCATCAGGCCTTCGGCATCGAGCCGCTCGACGTGGTCCAGCACCACCGCGTCCATCATCGCAGCTGTCCGGGCGTCCTGGTAGTGCGAGAGGTCGCTGCTGGCGATAAGTAACGGCCGCGGTTCGCTCTCCGCCCGGAGCGTACGCGCGAGCGCATCGCCGAGGCCGAACGCCGTGTCGCGCGACTGGTAGCCCATGACCATCGGCACGATTGGCACGCCGGGCAGCAGGTGCGCGACAAAGGGCAGCTGCATCTCGAGCGAGTGCTCCCGGCCGTGCGCCTGCCGGTGCTCGCCGATCTCGGCCGAGGCGGCCGCGATGCGCCCCGCGAGCTCCTCGGCCACGGGTATCGGGCCGTACGGCGTCTGCCAGGCGCCGCGCGCCCAGATCGACACGCCGTTGAATCCAACATAGTGCGACGGCCCCACGAGGATCGCGGCGCGGTAAGGCTGGCCACTGACGGCCTTGTACGCGAAGGCCGCCACGGGACCCGAATATTTCAACCCCGCATGCGGTGCGACGATCGCGATGGGCGCCGGCAGCGTATCGATCGCCGCTCCGGCGACGTACTCGTCCAGCTCGCGACCGAGACGATCCGCGGCCGCGGGATACCAGGTCCCCGCCACCGCCGCAGGCCGAACGTCGCTTGCCACACGTCTAGCCTACGCAATTCAAAATTCAAAATGCAAAATGCAAATCCAATTGTCAGGCGTCAGGCCTCATACCCTCACGGGCCACAGAGACAGGGAGACAAAGAGATCAATTTTTCTCTGTGGTTCTTCTCCGTGGCCTCTGTGCCTCTGTGGCTCGTGATCGGTGAAAGCTGCAACGCATTGCGGATGCGGACGTCGCGCGACGCGTGCGGTTTGCATTTTGAATTTTGCATTTTGCATTACGATGGCCACGTGCCGACGACGCTCACCATCGCCGACGTCGAGCGCATTGCCGCGCTCGCGCAGCTCGAGCTGACCGACGAGGAGAAGCACCTCTTCACCAGGCAGCTTGCCGACATCCTGCATTACGCCGAGCAGGTGCAGGCGATCGACACGAGCGGCGTCCCCGCGACCGCCCACGTCAACGCCGCGCAGCGGACCGAGCGCGACGACGAGCCGCGGCCGTCGCTGCCGACCGAGGATGCGATGGCCAATGCACCCGACGCGGCGTTCGCTGCGGGACTCTTCCGCGTGCCGCGGGTCATCGGCGGATGAGCGTCCTCGACGCCAGCGCGACCACGCTCCGCAGCGAGATCGTCGCCGGCCGCCTGTCGGCGGTCGAGGCGTGCCGTGCCGCGCTCGATCGCATCGCGTCGGTCAACGGCGCGCTGAACGCGTTCAACCTGGTGGACGGCGACCGCGCGCTCGATCGCGCCAGGGAGATCGATCGCCGCCGCGCCGCCGGTGAGCCGCCCGGCCCGCTGGCGGGCGTCCCGATTGCGCTGAAAGACAACCTGGACGTGCGCGGGATGCGGACGACCGCGTCGTCGCGGATCCTCGAGCACTTCGTGCCGCCGTACGACGCGACGGTCGTGCGCCGGCTCGAGCGCGCCGGCGCCGTCATCGTCGGCAAGACCAACTGCGACGAGTTCGCGATGGGATCGTCCAACGAGAACTCGGCGTTCGGTCCCGTGCACAACCCGTGGGCGCTGGACCGGATTCCGGGCGGATCGAGCGGCGGGTCGGCGGCGGCCGTCGCGTCGCGCTGTGTGCCGCTCGCGCTCGGCTCCGACACCGGCGGTTCCATCCGGCAGCCCGCCGCCTGCTGCGGCGTGGTCGGGCTCAAGCCGTCGTACGGCCGCGTGTCGCGCTACGGGCTGCTCGCCTTCGCCTCCTCGCTCGATCAGATCGGTCCGTTCGCGCGGACCGTCGCCGACGCCGCCCTCACGCTGACGGCGCTCGCCGGCGCCGACCCCTGCGACGCGACGACCGCGAACGAACCGGTGCCCGATTTCGCGGCCGCGTTGACCGGCGGCGTGAACGACATCCGCATCGGCGTGCCCCGCGCCTTCGTCACCGAGGGGGTCGACGAGCAGGTGCGCCAGGCATACGACGAGGCGCTCGACACGTTGCGGCGCGCGGGCGCCACGCTCGTCGATATCGATCTGCCACACGCGCCGTACGCGGTGCCCGTCTACTACCTCGTGTGCACCGCCGAAGCGAGCTCGAACCTCGCGCGCTACGACGGCGTGAAGTACGGCTTCCGCTCCGCCGCGGCGAAAGACAGCCTCAAGGACATGTACAGCCGCACGCGCGACGAGGGGTTCGGCCGCGAAGTGAAACGGCGCATCATGCTCGGCACCTACGTGCTCAGCGCCGGCTACTACGACGCGTTTTACCTGAAGGCATTGCAGGTGCGCACGCTGCTGCGGCGCGATTACGACGAGGCGTTCGAGCGCGTGGACGTCGTCGCGATGCCGACGATGCCGACGCCGCCGTTCCGCCTCGGGGAAAAGACGGACGACCCGCTGCAGATGTACCTGGCCGACGTGTTCACGGTCAGTGCGAACCTCGCGGGCCTGCCGGGCATCAGCGTGCCGTGCGGCTTCGCGAAAGAGGGCGTGCCGATCGGCTTTCAGTTGATGGGACGGATGTTCGACGAGGCGACGCTGCTGCGCGTCGCGGACGCATACGAGCGTCGGACTGACTGGCACCGGCAGAGCCCGCCCGCGTAATGGTTGAATTACCGTTGCCTGAACCAGTCTCTCAGCGCATTGGCCGTCTTCTCGTCGTACTCGGTCGCGTGCATCGGGGTAATCGACACATACCCGTTGTTGACGGCCCAGATGTCGGTTCCCTGCGCGGCTGACGCGCCCTCCTTGTAGACGCTCCAGTACACGGTTCTATCCGTGCCCGGCCGCGTCGTCTCCGCGAACGTTTCCGTGCCGGCGCGAACGGGCGCCTGGGTCGTGACCAGCAGTCCCCGGTACCCGCCCGGGGGCATCGGCGGAATGTTCACGTTGAGAAACGTCTGCGGCGGCAGGCCGCGATCGCGCACCTGGCGCACGATGGCGACGACCTGCTGCGCCGCGGACGCGAAATCGCGCGGCACAGCCGCGGCGGCCATCGACGTGGCGACCGCCGGCACTCCCTCCATGACCGCCTGCCGCGCGGCACCGACCGTGCCACTGAGATAGGCCGACGTCCCGACGTTGTACGCGGTGTTGATGCCCGTGACGACGAGATCGGGGCGCGGCACCACGATGTTCTTGATCGCAATCTGGATGGTGGTCGCCGGCGTCGCGGTCAGGCCGATGGCACGAAGGCCCCCGGCGAGCGTGATCTCGGTGCGGGCGATTGGCAGCGCCGCCGTCAGCCCCTGGCTGACACCGCTTTGATCCTCCGCGGGCGCGACGACGATCACCTCGCCGACAGGCTTGAGCGCGTCGGCGAGCACCGGCAGCGCCGGCGCCCTGACGCCATCGTCGTTGCTGATGAGAATGCGGTACGGCCGCGGCTGTTGAGCGGCGAGGGCCGTGAGCAGGCATACGGCGGCAACCGCCGTGCAGAAGAGGAATGACCTAGACGCTCTTCGGGGAAGGTGCGGGAACCTCATAGAGCACGAGATTGCGGCGTACTTCCTCCATCGCAATGCGCTCGGCCTTGTGAGGAAGCGCTCGGGGAACTTCGCCGGCCTCGAGCATTTCGTCGAGACGGACAGTGGCGCCGCGCCGAAGCTGCTTGGCGCGCATCGCCGCGACGTCCACGAACAGGAAGCGGCTTTCAATGGGCGCCGCCTTCGGTCGCGGGGCCGGCGGCTCTTCGGGTTCGCCTGCGGGTTCGAGCACCTCGTCGTTTGCGTCCATGAAGATCAGAGGGTAACACGGAGGGCGGCAGAGCGACCGACGCACTGCCCATGAGATGCCGGGGCCGCGGCCGGCCTGATGCGTACAGAGAATGGGGGGAGGCCAGGCGGCCCGCCCCCGAACGTAGGAGCCGGCATCGAGCTGCCGGCCCCCGAAACGTAGGGGCCGCCTTCAGGCGGCCCATCTCACCAGTTACGCGACGTCGACGTTGATCGTGCGCGGCTTCGCTTCCTCGCGGAACGGCAGCTTCACCGTGAGGATGCCGTTCTTGTAGTCGGCCGTCACCTTCGACGCATCGACCGTGTTCGGCAGCGTGAACGAGCGGTGGAACGTGCCGTAGGTCCGCTCGACGCGGCGGTAGTTCTCTTCCTTCACGTCGGCGTCGAACGCCTTGTTGCCCTTCAGCACGAGCGTGTTGTTCTCGACGACGACCTCGATGTCCGCGCGGGTCATGCCGGGCAGCTCGGCCTTCAGCACCAGGTCGTGGGTCTCGGTCTCGAAGATGTCCACCGCGGGGACCCAGCTGCCACGGAAGCCGGTGTCCTCGTCGCGGACGTACGCGTCGCCGAAGAGCCGCGCCATGCGGTCCTGCATCGCGGCCAGTTCACGGAACGGATCGACTTTGACGATGGGCATTGTTCGTTTCTCCTTCTTCAGGCGGGGTCTAAAGACCCGCCTCTACGTTCGCTGTAGGCACGTTGACGTAGGGGCCGGCTTCAGCCGGCCCACCATTGACTGATTACGCGTCGACGACTTCGCCGTCCTTGATGTCGTCGTTCCTGGTCGCCGACGCCGCGTGGGCGGCATTGGCTTCCGACTGTTTGTAGAGCTGCTCGGCCATCGCGTGCGACGCCTTCTGCAGGTCGTCGGTCGCGCGACGGATGGTGGCGACGTCCTCGCCCTTCGCCGCTTCACGCAGCGTGGCGATGGCACTCTCGATGCGGCTCACGTCGGTCGCGGGCAGCCGATCGCGGTTCTCGTTGACCGTCTTCTCCACCGAGTAGGCGAGCGAGTCGGCCATGTTCCGCGCGTCGATCACGTCGCGACGGCCCTGATCCTCGGAAGCGTGCGCCTCCGCGTCCTTCACCATGCGGTCGACGTCGTCCTTGCTGAGGCCGGAGGAGCCAGCGATGGTGATCTTCTGTTCCTTCCCCGTCGCCACGTCCTTCGCGGAAACGTTGACGATGCCGTTGGCATCGATGTCGAACGCGACCTCGATCTGCGGCACGCCACGCGGCGCCGGCGGCAGGCCGACGAGCTGGAACCGTCCCAGCGTCCGGTTGTCGCGCGCCATCTGGCGCTCGCCCTGCAGCACGTGCACTTCGACGTTCGTCTGGTTGTCGGTCGCCGTCGAGAAGACCTCGCTCTTGCGGATCGGGATCGTCGTGTTGCGCGTGATCAGCGCCGTCATCACGCCGCCGAGCGTCTCGATGCCGAGGGAAAGCGGCGTCACGTCGAGCAGCAGGACGTCCTTGACTTCGCCCTTGAGGACCCCGCCCTGGATGGCCGCGCCGATCGCGACGACCTCGTCGGGGTTCACCCCCTTGTGCGGCTCCTTGCCGAAGTACTCCTTGACGAGCTGCTGGATTTTCGGGACGCGCGTCGAGCCGCCCACGAGAACGACTTCGTCGATGTCCGACGGCTTCACACCAGCGTCCGCGAGCGCCTGCTTCAGCGGCACCATGGAGCGCTGCAGGAGATCGTCCACGAGCGATTCGAACTTCGCCCGCGTGAGCTTCATCTGCAGGTGCTTCGGGCCATTCTGATCGGCGGTCACGAACGGCAGGTTGATGTCGGTCTCCATCACGGTGGAGAGCTCGATCTTCGCTTTCTCCGCCGCTTCCTTCAGGCGTTGTACCGCCATCCGGTCCTTGCCGAGATCGACGCCGTCGGTCTTCTTGAATTCAGCCACCATCCAGTCGATGACGCGCTGATCGAGGTCGTCACCGCCAAGGTGCGTGTCGCCGTTGGTCGCTTTCACCTCGACGACCCCCTCGCCGACCTCGAGAATCGAGATGTCGAACGTGCCGCCGCCGAAGTCGTAGACGGCAATCGTCTCGTCCTTCTTCTTGTCGAGGCCGTAGGCGAGCGCCGCCGCGGTCGGCTCGTTGACGATGCGGAGGACGTTCAGGCCGGCAATCCTGCCGGCGTCCTTGGTCGCCTGACGCTGGGCGTCGTTGAAGTACGCCGGCACGGTGATGACCGCGTCGGTGACCTTCTCACCGAGATAGTCCTCGGCCGCGGTCTTCAGCTTCTGAAGAATCATCGCGGAGATCTCGGGCGGCGAAGACTTCTTGCCGCGGACCTCCACCCACGCGTCGCCGTTGTCTGCCTTCACGACCGTGTACGGCACGCGCGAGGCTTCTTGCGGAACCTCACCGTGCTTCCGGCCCATGAAGCGCTTGATCGAGAAAACCGTGTTTTCGGGGTTGGTGACCGCCTGCCGCTTGGCAACCTGGCCGACCAGCCGCTCGCCGTCTTTCGCGAAGCCGACGACGGACGGCGTGGTGCGTCCGCCCTCCTGGTTCACGATGACCGCGGGCTCCCCGCCCTCCATGACCGCGACGACCGAGTTCGTGGTGCCGAGGTCGATTCCAATCACTTTGCTCATATGACTTGTTTGCTCCGGGAGCTTTCTGTCAGCTCCGATGAAGTATTGTAACAAGATATGAGTGCGTGTCAAGCATCTAATCTACTTAAGATTGACTCATATCTAAATTGTTGGGCTGACAGGGCCTGAGCTTCTGGCCGAGGTTCTCCGTTGGCAGCTCGTGAGAACATAGGGCTTCGCGCGATGGCGCAGTTCACCCTTATTCCTTCCGCCGAAGTCACCGATCTCGCCGACGACGTGCGCGAAATCTTCGAGGAACTCGCCTCGACCCTGAAAAACGACCAGCGCGCCTACGGGGGCGAATGTCACCCGGCGCTTGACGTGTTCGAGACCGACGAAGCGGTCGAGATCGTCATGGACGTCGCCGGAATCCCGCCCGAGGCGCTGCGGGTGGTGTTTCGCGCGGGCGTGGTGCTGATCGCGGGCGAAAAAGCGCCGCCGGTGGCGCACGCGCCGCAGGCCTTTCACCTGGTGGAGCGCGAATTCGGACGGTTTGCGCGCGGCGTCCGCGTCAATGGCGCCTTCGACGCGCAGGGCGGGCGCGCCACGATGCGCGACGGCGAGCTGATGATCGTCCTTCCCAAGCGCGCCGACCGTCGCGGACAGCCGCATCGCATTCCCATCGGGACCGGCGCTCCGCGCCCCGCATGAACATCCTGTTCATCGGCGACATCGTCGGCCGTCCGGGTCGCGACCTCGTGCAGAAGGGGCTGCGCGGGCTCGTCGAGCACTTCGACATCGACGTGACCATCGCCAACGCCGAGAATTCCGCGGCGGGCTTCGGCATCACGCGGGACATCGGCGACACGCTGCTCGAATGGGGCGTGGACGTGATGACGTCGGGCAATCACATCTGGGACAAGAAGGAGGCGCTCGAGTACATCGAGGCCGAGGCGCGCCTGCTGCGCCCCGCCAACTACCCCGCGGGCGTCCCGGGACGCGGCTCGCGCGTGGCGCAGACGCGCGACGGGCGGGCGATCGGCGTCATCAACGTGATGGGGCGCGTGTTCATGACGCCGCTCGACGACCCCTTCGCCGTGGTGTTGCGCGAGATCGAGGCGATCCGGCACCGCACGCGCGTCATCTTCGTCGACATGCACGCCGAGGCGACGAGCGAGAAGATTGCGATGGGCTGGCATCTCGACGGAAAGGTGACGGCCGTCATCGGCACGCATACGCACGTGCAGACGGCCGACGAACGCGTCCTGCCGCACGGGACCGCCTACCTGACCGACGCGGGCATGACCGGCCCGCACGATTCGATCATCGGGATGGAGAAGGACCCGTCGCTCGCGCGCTTTCTCAACGGGATGCCGACGAAGTTCGAGCCCGCGTCGGGTAATCCCCGCTTGAACGGCGCGGTCGTCGAGGCGGACGACAAGACCGGGCGCGCGACGAAGATCACGCGCATCAGCTACTCGGCCACCGAACTTGACCAACTCGCTCTTCGACCTGCCGTTCGAGGAACCCTCCTCCGCTGAAGCGACGGAGGGCAAGCCACCCGAGCCTGAAGATCCAGGCCGGGATGCGGGACCCGGGATCGGGGATCCCATCGCGGCGGAGCCCCGCCGTGTCTTTTCCGTCTCGCAGCTGACTGATCGCATCCGCACGCTGCTCGAAGAGCGCTTCTTCGAAATCTGGGTTGAAGGCGAGATCTCCAACTGCTTCGCGGCCAAGACCGGGCACGTCTACTTCACGCTCAAGGACGCCAACGCCCAGATCAAGGCCGTCATGTTCCGCTCGGACGTGCGCTACCTGCGCTTCAAGGTGCAGGACGGCTTGAGCGTGGTCGCGCGCGGACGCATCACCGTCTACGACCCGAAGGGCGAATATCAGATCGTCTGCCAGCATCTCGAGCCCGAGGGGCTCGGCGCGCGGCAGCTCGCCTTCGATCAGCTCAAGGAACGGCTCGCGGCCGAGGGACTGTTCGACGCGCGGCGCAAGCGTCCGCTGCCGTCGCTGCCGCGGAAGATCGGCGTCGTCACCTCGCTCGACGGCGCCGCCGTGCGCGACATCATCAAGGTGCTGCGAGGCCGCTACGCCAATGCGCACATCGTCATCCGGCCGGCGCGCGTGCAGGGGGAAGGCGCGGCGCTCGAGATTGCGCGGGCCATGGCCGCGATCGGCAAGGTGAAGGGCGTGGACGTCGTCATCGTCGGGCGCGGCGGCGGATCCATCGAGGATCTGTGGGCGTTCAACGAAGAGGTGGTAGCGCGCGCAATTGCCGGCTGCCCCGTGCCGACGATTTCCGCCGTCGGCCACGAGACCGACGTGACGATTGCGGACTTCGTGGCGGACCTGCGCGCCCCCACCCCATCGGCGGCGGCGGAGATGGTGGTCGCGCGCAAGGACGATTTCTGCGCGCGCATCGACCGGCTCGGTCATCGCGTCGAGGCCGCCATGAGCGGCCGCCTGCACCGGATGCGGGCGAGGCTCGGCGGCATCGAGTCGCGCCCGGGCTACGCCGGATTCGAGATGCGGATCGCGATGCGCGGCCGGCGCGCCGACGACCTCTCGCATCAGCTGCTGCGCGCGCTGCGCATGCGGCTCGGCCGGCGCGAGCGTGCCTACCAGGCGTTGCGCCTGGCGCTCGAAACGTTCGACGTGCGCCGGCGTTTCGGCACCATCCGCACGAGGCTCGTCGCCGCGAACGGACGTCTCCGCTCCTCGGCCGACCGGCGTATACATGCCGCCGACGCGCGGTTTCGCGCCACCGCCGCGCGGCTCGACAGTCTCAGTCCGCTTGCCGTCCTCGGGCGCGGCTATGCCGTCTGCTGGAATGCCGACCGCAGCGCGATCGTGCGCGACGCCGCGTCGGTGCGTCGCGGCGAGCAGGTCCATGTGAAACTCGAGCGCGGTGAATTAGACTGCGAGGTAGTCGACCGCCGACAGCCGGCAGCGGGCAGCGACGGATGACGGCGTTCCACGTGCTGCACCTCTCTGCCAGCTGCCTGCAGCCGGCCGCGTGTTCCGCCAGCGGCCCGCTGCCAGCTGCCAGCTGATTTATGGATTCCACGATCAAGGACTTCGAGGCCGCGATCGCCGAGCTCGAGACGATCGTCAAGAAGCTCGAGGAAGGCGACCTGCCGCTCGAGACCTCGCTGCAACTGTACGAGCGGGGCGTGCAGCTGTCGCGCTTCTGTCACGCGCAGCTCGAGCAGGCGGAAAAGCGCGTCGAGATCCTGAACGAACGCGGCGGGCTGACGCCCGCGCCGGCCAACTTCGGCGCCGATGACGCGTCGGCTGGCTCAGCGCCCTCCCGGGCGCAGTCGCGAGACGACGCAAGCGAGGGACGCGGGCGGCGATGAACGCCACCGATGACCTGCAGGAGTACCTCACCGCGCGGCGATCGGAAATCGACGCCGCCCTTCTGGCAGCGCTTCCGAACGGGCCGAACTGCCCGGCCAGCGTGGCCGACGCGATGCGCTACAGCGTCACCGCCGGCGGCAAGCGGCTGCGGCCGATTCTCTGTCTGGCGAGCGCCGAGGCGGTCGGCGGCGACTACCGCGCGGCGATCCCCGCCGCCTGCGCCCTCGAATTCATCCACACCTACTCGCTGATTCACGACGACCTGCCGGCGATGGACAACGACACGCTGCGCCGCGGCCAGCCGACGCTGCACGTGGTCGCCGGCGAGGGGATGGCGATTCTGGCCGGCGACGGACTGCTCACCGAGGCGTTCGCGCTGATGGCGCGCGAGCCGAAGAGCGTCGATCAGGACGTCCTGGCGCGTAAGGTGCGCATCATCGGCATCATCGCGACGGGAGCGGGCGCCGCGGGAATGGTCGGCGGCCAGGCGATCGATCTCGCGTGCGTGACCCCCGATCGCAGCGGCGCGCTGCCCCCGCCGCTCGACCCGGACGGGTTGCGCGCCATGCACGCACGCAAGACCGGCGCGCTCATCCGCGCGTCGGCGATGTCGGGCGCGGTCATGGGCGGCGGCAGCAACGCGCAGATCGACGCCATCGACGTCGCGGCGTCCGAGTTCGGCCTCGCGTTCCAGATTGTCGACGACGTGCTGGACGTGGAAGGCGCGTCGGCGGAGCTCGGGAAGACGGCCGGCAAGGACGCGGCCGCCGGCAAGCCCACGTATCCCGCGCTCTACGGCCTCGACGCGTCGAAGCGGATGGCGCACGAGTGCCTCGAGCGCGCGGCGGCGGCGCTCGCGTCGGTCAAGCTGGCGGACTCGCGACTGCTGCAGATCGGCCGCTGGATCGTCGACCGCTCGAACTAGAACGTGCGCGTCCGCCTGGACCAACTGGTCGTCGAGAAGGGGCTCGCCCCCTCGCGCGAGCGCGCGCGGGCGCTGATCCTCGCCGGGCAGGTCAACGTCGACGGCCAGCCGCAGACGAAGGCCGGCACCCAGGTCGATGCCGCGGCCGACGTCACGCTCATCGCCCCGGACCATCCCTACGTCGGACGCGGGGGCCTCAAGCTGGCGCACGCGCTGGAGGCGTTCGGCATCGCCGTCGAAGGCCGCGAGGCGCTCGACATCGGCGCCTCGACGGGCGGCTTCACCGACGTCCTCCTCAAGCGCGGCGCCACCCGCGTCATCGCACTCGACGTCGGCCACGGGCAGATCGACTGGACGCTGCGCAACGATCCCCGCGTCGTCGTGATCGAACATTTCAACGCGCGCCGCCTGCAGCTGTCGGATCTCCCGGGGCCGGTGGACCTCGTGACCATCGACGTCTCCTTCATCTCGCTGCGCCAGATCCTGCCCGTGGTGCCGCCGCTGCTGCGCGGGGGCGCCGACGTGATCGCGCTCGTCAAGCCGCAGTTCGAGGCGGGACGCGGCGAGATTCGCAAGGGCGTCATCCGCGACGCCGAGGTCCAGTCGCGCGTCGTCGACGAAGTCTCCGCCGCGGCGCGTGAGGTAGGATTGAGCCCCGTGGCCTCGACGCCGTCGCCGATCACCGGCGCGAAGGGCAACGTCGAGTTCCTGCTGCACCTTCGCTCATGACAGCACGCATCCAGCGCGCCGGCATCGTCGCCAAGCAGGGGCTTGCCGCGTCGGCGCTGCTGACCCGCCTCGGCGACTGGCTGCACGGCCATGGCGTGACCCCCGTCTTCGAAAGCGAGACCGCGGCGCTTGCCGGCACGCCGCGCGACGGCACGTTCTCGCGGGAGAATCTCCCCGCGCAAGTCGATCTGATCGTCGTCCTCGGCGGCGACGGGACGCTGCTCGCCATGGCGGATCGAACCGCGCAGGCCGGGCGCGATATCCCGATTCTCGGCGTGAACTTCGGCAGCCTCGGATTCCTCACCGAGATCCGCATCGACGAGCTGTTCGCGTCGCTCGAAGCGGTCGTGAACGGCACCGCGACCTACGACGAACGCCTGATGCTCGCCGCCACCGCGTCGCTGCGCGGCAAGCCGGACGAAACACGCGTCGTGCTGAACGACGTCGTGTTCACCAAGGGCGCCCTGTCGCGGATGATCGAACTATCGGTCTCGGTCAGCGGCCGCTTCGTCACCTGCGTCAAGGCCGACGGCCTCATCATCGCCAGCGCGACGGGCTCGACGGCGTACAACCTCGCCGCCGGCGGACCCATCGTGCACCCGTCAGTCGACGCGCTGCTGCTGACGCCCATCGCGCCGCACACGCTCACCAACCGGCCGGTCGTCATTCCCGGCGACGCGGAGGTCGAGGTCCGCCCCGAAGCGCCCTACGGCGCCGAAGACGTGTTCGTCACCTATGACGGGCAGTACGGGTATCCCGTGCACGAAGGCGACGTCATTCGCGTGAAGAAAGCACCGCAACCGCTCCGCCTCGTCAAGGCGCCGGCGCGCGGCTACTTCGAGCTGCTCCGCGAGAAATTGAAGTGGGGCGAACGGTAGTTGGTGGTCAGTGGTTGGTGGTTGCCCTGCCGACTGTCGCCGCCGCGGCGCGCTGCTTGCGAAAGTACTCGACCTGAAACGTCCTGACGTTTGCCGAGTGCTCGGCGAAATCCGTCGCGAACGCGTGTGAGCCGTCGTTGCGGCTGACGAAGTAGAGATACGGCGCGTCGGCCGGCATGAGCGCGGCCTCGAGCGCGGCCTTCCCCGGCGACGCGATCGGACCGGGCGGCAGGCCCGGATTCTTGTACGTGTTGTACGGCGAATCCATCGCCAGGTCGTCGCGCCGGATGTTGCCGTCGTAGCGGTGCGCCTTCTCGAGCGCGTAGACGATGGTCGGGTCGGTCTGCAGCGGCATCCCGATCTTCATCCGGTTCCGGAAGACCGCCGCCACGAGTGGCCGTTCCTCGCCCCTGCCCGTTTCCTTCTCGACGATCGACGCCAGCGTCACGACCTGCCGCATCGTCAGGCCCTCGGCCGCGGCACGCGTGCGCATCTCCTCGCCGTAGACCGCGCGGAATCGATCGACCATCGCGGCGATGAGGCGCGATGCGGGCACGTGCCTCGGCATCGCGTAGGTCTCCGGGAAGAGGTAGCCTTCGAGGTCGGGCGCCGCCGGATCGAGATCGCGGATGCGTTCGGGCGATCGTGCCGCCTGCACGAAGTCGCTCGCCCGGCCGAAGCCGTTGGTCTCGTACAGCTTCGCCATCTCCTCGATCGTCAGCCCCTCGGGGAACGTGATGCGCTGCGTGTAGACGTCGCCGCGTACGAGCACGTCGATGACATCGAGCGGCGTGACCGCGCGATCGAACCGGTACTCTCCGGCCTTGAGGCTGCGGCCGCGACCGCTCCACCAGACCGCGGCGCGGAACAGGCGCGGATCGCGGACGACGTGCGCGTCGGCGAGCGTGCGGCCGATTTCGCCGCTCGCGGCGCCCTGGCGAATGGTGACGAATTGTTCGGCCCCGCCGTACCCCTTGTAGGACTCGTGCATACCGCTCCAGCCTAGCCATACCGCAACGGCGGCGGCGCCGGACGAGAGCACGATGATGAGCGCAACAAGGGCGAAAATCTTACGCACGGCCATCAAGGTAGTCCTGCAGGATGACTGCCGCCGCGGCCGCATCCAGCCGTGCCTTACGCGAGCGCCAGTCCTTGTCCCTCAGCGCGAGACGGCTCTCGGCCTCGCGGCTCGAGAGCCGCTCGTCCTGAAATGTGATCGGAAGTGCGGTTTTCGTTTCCAGCCGTCGCGCGAACTGCTGCACGCGCGGCGTCATCTCGGTCGGCGATCCATCGAGCCGGCGAGGCAGCCCGACGACGATGGCGCCGATGCCGTCCTCCTCGGCGGCGAGCCGCGCAATCTCGCTCGAGACGACATCGAGCGCATCCACCTCGAGACCGCTCGGGCGGAGCACGCCAAGCGGACGAGCGAGTGTGCCGGTCACATCGCTGACCGCGATGCCGATGCGCCGCTCACCGATGTCGAGCCCCACGAACCGCATGGCTGACTCTATACTAGCCGTGTGGTGATGCACGGATCGCGAACCGAACGGGTTCGCGCCGCACCGGCGCTCGGAGTCTTCGCCGCAGCGGCTGTCGGCGTGATCGCGATCGTGGCGGCAGCGATGGCCCAGTCGGATCGCGCCGCGACCGACGCCATGGCGCGCCGCGTCAACGAGCGGATTCGCGCGCTGCAGGCGGAGGCCGATCGGCTCGCCTCGCAGTCGCGGACGCTGCTCGGCGATCTGCGGCAGCTCGAAATCCAGCGCGACATCGCGGCGGAGACGGTGAAGACCGCGAACGCGACGCTCGCGCAGGCGCAGGCCGGGCTGCAGCAGGCGACAGACCGCCTCGCCGCGCTCGAGCAGCAGCGCGAAGCACAGCTGCCGGATCTCAAGGTCCGCCTCGTCGACATCTACAAGCGCGGCCGCGGCGGCTACGCGCGGATGCTGCTCGACGTGCACGGCGTGCGCGAGTTCGCGCGCGCGCTGCGCGCGGTGGCGGCACTCACCACGATCAACGACACGCGCATTTCCGAGCACCGCCACACGCTGGAGAATCTGCGGCACGAGCGCGACGCGATGCAGCAGCGGACGCGCGAGCTCGAAGCGGCGGCCAAAGACGCGGACCGGGCGCGCCTGGCGTCGCAGCGGGCGATCGCCGCGCGCGAGGCGCTCCTGACGCAAATCGACCAGCGTCGCGACCTCAACGCCCAGCTCGCGGGCGAGCTCGACGTCGCCTACCGGCGGCTGCAGGACCAGCTCGCCAACGCCGCCGCCGGCAGGCCGGCGGAAGCCGTCGCCGTCCCGCTCGCATCGTTCCGCGGCGCGCTCGATTGGCCGGTCGCCGGGCGGTTCACGCGCGCCAGGAACGGCATCGAAATCAGCGCGCCCGAGGGGACGCCCGTGGCCGCCGTCCACCCCGGCACCGTGGACTACGCCGATGCCTTCAGCGGCTTCGGCAACATGGTGATCGTCGATCACGGCGGAAATTACTTCTCCCTCTATGGCTACCTCGCCTCCGCGGAGGTCGCCCGGGGCGACCATGTGGACGCCGGAACCCAGCTGGGGCGGGTCGGAACGGCCCCGACCGGCCCCCCTTCCTTGTATTTCGAGCTTCGCGTCGACGGGCGTTCCGTGGATCCCCTACAATGGCTAAAGGCCCGGTAAATTCAAGGCAGTTGGAAGTTTTTTTATGACATCACGCACACGCCTCTGGGTGCTCCTGATATCGACGCCCGTCATCGCCTTCGCCATCATCGGCGGCTACCTCGGCCAGGCGATGACGAAGGACGACACCTATCAGCATCTGCGCGTGTTCGAGGATGTCGTGTCGCTCGTCCTCAACAACTACGTCGAGGAAGTTGACGTCAAGAAGGCGATGAAGGGGGCGATGAACGGCCTCGCGGACAACCTCGACGCCGACAGCGCGTTCCTCCCGTCGAACGTCGCTTCCGCCTACGAAGCCAACACACCGGCCGGTCCCGCCGACGTCGGCCTCGACTTGAGCCGCCAGTATTACCTGCGCATCGTCTCGGTTCGCGACGCCTCGCCCGCCGCGAAAGCGGGCCTTCGGACCGGCGACTTCATCCGCGCCATCGACAAGCGCTCGACCAAGGACATCTCGATCTACGAAGGCGAGCGGCTGCTGCACGGCCAGGCCGGGACGAAGGTGTCGCTGCTCGTCATCCGCGGCAACGCCGCCGACCCGCACGAAGTGGAGTTGACGCGCGAGCGCGTCACGGTTCCCGAGATGACCTCGAAGATGGCCGACGCGATGACCGGCTACATCCACGTCTTCGAGTTCTCGCGCCGGGCGCCCGTGCAGTTGAAGCAGGCGGTCGACGCGCTGGCGAAGTCGGGCGCCAGCCGTTACGTCATCGACCTCCGCGGCGCCACGCGCGGCGACCTGGACGACGGCCTGGCCGCGGCGCGGCTGTTCGTGAAAATGGGAACGCTGGTGATCCGCGAGACCAAGGGGAACAAGGAGACCGTCGCGACGCAGACCGGAGACGGCGCGGTGACCGCGCCGGTGGTCCTGCTCGTCGATCAGAGCACCGCGCGCGCGGGCGAGGTGTTCGCCGCGGCGCTCGACGGCAACAAGCGCGCGGAGATGATTGGCGAGCACACGCTCGGCAGCGCCGCGCGGCAGAAGTTCGTGAAGCTTCCCGACGGCAGCGCGATGCTGCTGTCCTACGTCCGTTACCTCGCGCCGAACGGCAACGCGATTCACGAGAAGGGCCTGCAGCCCGAAGTGCCCGTGGACGAACCGGACGTGGAGTTCGGCGCGACCGCTCCGGCCACCGACGTGACGCTGCAGCGCGCGCTCGAGTACTTCACCCAGAAAAAAGCCGCGTAGCCCCTCGATTCGCGTCACTCAATCGAAGCAAGCGGCGAACGAACTCCACGCAGGTCCGGCGTGAGCCGGAGCTCGCTGTTGTATACTGGCGGTTCGGGTTAAAGCCTGAATTCGCAACAGATAGGCGCGTAGCTCAGTTGGTTAGAGCGCCTCCCTGACACGGAGGAGGTCAGTGGTTCGAGTCCACCCGCGCCTACCA
>Ga0134122_10000403_pt1 | contig 28680 bp, 28 predicted proteins | sample KB302_FD_96461 | JGI IMG/M metagenome (GOLD analysis project Ga0134122, IMG submission 96461) | Terrestrial soil microbial communities without Nitrogen fertilizer from Kellogg Biological Station, Michigan, USA - KB3-0-2 | ecosystem: Environmental > Terrestrial > Soil > Unclassified ...
AACCCGGTAGCAGTTTCGGGCACCCCCTGTTTTGAGTCCCTCGTGCCGCCGCCCTCGGTCGCTATATTGGTTCCGCCAATCGACCCGGCCATCCGGTGGTTCCCGACGTGCCGGCCACTTTGTCCTTCGGGGGAGCCGGCGGCTCCGTCTGCTGTGCCAAAGGTGCGTCGACGCAACCTTTCTTTGCCCCTTCGGGGTTCTGTGCCGCCACGGCCGTGGGCAACGACAGAGGGTGAGCCGTCAGCGAACAACGGCCAGCGCTACCGACGATCGAAGTGGTCGCGCCGAAAAAGAATGCGCCTCGGCCTGCTCCCCCGCCCGCCGAGGCGGCCCCACCTCTCAGGGTGATGTGCCAACCCCACCTGCTGCAGCACCCGCGTGGGCAGGCACGTTTGAGGTGCACATGGCCCCGACCGGCTGCAGCGAACATCCCGTCGACAAGGTGCGAGCCGGTATAGCGCGCTGGCGGCGTCATCCTTTCGGTGTCGGGCAAGGTCGCCCGAGGCGATTCTGGAACCTGACACAGGACACCATCTCGAAATTTTATTTGGCGACTGCCGGCACCACTGCGTTCGACCCCAATCAATGCAAAATGACAGGCATGGCACTCTCGAACACGATGAGCGGTTGCGCATTACCGGGGTCGAAACCGGCGCTTAAGACGCGAACTTCACCGGCGCGGACCGTGGGGTGCGGCGGCACCAATATTTGATCAACCGCGAGCGCATCTGCGACTGACCCGGGTCGCCTGCCACCGGAGATGGGACTGGGCGCGATTGTCGAAGACGTCCGGCCAACCCAAGGGGTACCCGCTCTGCCTAGGAGGTCCGATCACCGCCTAGCTAAGCTAGCACGACTGCAGCAAACTTGCCTCAGCGCCGTTGACTTTGGAGCACCAAGGAACTGTACAAGGCCTGGGCGCATAGAGGAGGTCCCAAGGACGTTGCTTAGCGGGCGCCGCGTCTGCACCCCTCGTCAGTGTGGCTGTACCCCTGCAGCTACTCCCAGGTCATCTCTCGCAAGGGACTTCACCAACATCCTTTACAGCGCCGGTTCGGAGGCAGACACTTCTCGCCTAGGCTTCACTTGGATGCGCCTGTCAACGCAGCTCAAGGGGGTCAGGAGATCCTTGGTCGGGTGGCCCATGCCCTCGGGTCTCTTATTTGACGCGTCTCATGGTGCCTGAGGCGAACCTGCGCGGGGGCGCAGGAGTGTGCGGGGAGATGGCATGCTTGATGCACTTCTCAAGCTCGTTGTCGAACTCCCTGGCCGCGTGATCCATCGCGGCCATGTTGGTGTTCCGGGCTATGTACTCGACGAAATGGGCTGCAGCTCCGGCGAAGGTGTAGAGCCTGTCATCTTGCGCCGGGGGCCCCTGAGCACGGACCATGCGCGTCATCTCGTGGAACAGGCAGTGGAGGGCACCCCGTTCGCCATCAATGTGTTTGGTAGTGTCGAAGTCCTATTTGATCGCCGATGGACGTACAATCAGGTGATGATGGTTGATGACCGGCTCAAGGATGTCGACAATCCCCTGCTCCTTGACAATGAAGCTCCTCTCTGCGTCCTCCAAACCAAACTCGTATGGGTCCTGCTGCAGGGCAAAGACGAGAAATCTCGACGGCATGCCGCAGCGGTAGTTGGGCTCCTACAGGATCAGCTCGATTTCGTGCTCCTTGGGAATGGCTACCAGCGCCTTCAGCGTCTTGTGATCATAGCCGCACAGGAGACTGCCAGAGGACACAAGGAACATCCGGCCGTGAGGAAATTTCAGGACCGCGTGGGACGCCTTGTCCTCTCCTAAGCCTGATGGATCGACCAACATCACTCCTCTCGTGGGCCGTATAGGATGGCCAGGCTGTTGGCCGGTGAACGATCGCCTAAGACATCGACGGCAAGAAGATGAGAGCCGCTCTGGAAACTGCCCTTACGAACACATCGTTGAATCCTGGACCTAGGAACCACACAGCTTCACCCTCAACCAACCCAGCTCTCCACGGCACCAAAAAACTAGGCCTCTGGTTCGGCTGAACCTGCCCGCAAGGTGCAGGCAACCTTAAAGCAATCGCATGCGCCCAGGGAGCGTTGGTGCCCTGGATTGGGAGCAAATACCAGAATGCGGCACTTGCGTTCGACGGTGGCTGGGGGAGACGGCGTCCTGGCTGCCTGATGAACGCCAACGATCGCACAATACTTGACAATAAAAATCAAGTTTACGGTGTTGCATCGCCGGCGTTTGAAAGCATGGTGGCGCGGAGAGGCCACACTCCCCGCGAGGCCAAGATCCTTGCTGGCTCGGCGTGGCCGGTTTGCGACCTTCGACATTCGAGCCGGTGACGGCTGTGGCTACTTTCCTTGGATTGTCGCGGCCTCGTTCTGGCCGTCACAAGAGTCGCGGTCGGCGATAGTGTCTCGGGTCGCGCCCAGCCGAAAGTTCTCACAACCAATCACTGAACCCAGTACAAAACGAAAATTTCATAGGCCGGCGGTGAGGAGCACAGCCAAGCCACAAATCTGCCGTACGAGGCTGCCGAAGAGAAACAGCCAAATGCCCAGATTGATCCTCCTCCTGTTTGCCTTGGCCCTATCCTCGTGCGCGTCACCCGGACAACGCCTAGTTGACCTGGAACGCTGCGCAGAGACCGTGCCGTCCAATGTGGATGAAAATGGCCAGGGCCGCGCCATGCAACGATGCATGCGCGCGAAGGGTTATTGGGTGATGTTCTAGGGCACTGCCAATCCCCCTGGGTGCGCGCCGGCAAAAAGGCGAGCAGTGGCGCTACAAAAGCGAACTCTATCGCGCTTTCACCCCTTAACACTGCCCGCGGGGTGCATCAGACCGCCGTGTAACCGCCGTCGATCAGCAGGTCGGAGCCGGTCATGAAGCTCGATGCGTCACTCGCAAGATAGAGGGCGGCGCGGCCGACCTCCTCGGGCTGGCCGAGACGACCGATCGGATGCTTCGGGACGGCCTGGGCGCGGGCGTCGGCCATACTACCATATCGGAACGAGACGCGCTCGGTTTCAACGGCGCCAGGCGATAGCGTGTTGACGCGGATATTGTCGCGGGCGTGGTCGACGGCCATCACCTTGGCGAGCTGGATTAACGCGCCCTTGGTGGCGCAGTAGACACCGCGACCCGCGGCGCCGACCCGGCCCATCTGCGAGGCGATGTGAATGATGCTACCGCCACCAGCGCTGGCCATGTGCGGGATGACGGCACGACTCGTAAGATAGGCACCCGAGAGATTGATCGCGATGGCGCGATTCCAGTCGGCAGGCTCGAGCTCGACGATGGTGCCAGTCGGCTCGCGCATGGCTGCACCGTTGACTAGGACGCGCGGACCGCCATGCGCCGCGATCGCGGCCTTGACAGCATCGACGATGCTTGTCTCGCTCGTCACGTCGCAGCGATGTGCCATCGCCGTACCGCCGGCCCTCCTGATGCGAGCCGCCGTCTCATTGGCAGCCACCTCGTCGATGTCTAGGCAAGTGACCTTGGCTGCCGCGGCGCCAAACGTCAACGCGATGGCACGCCCGATTCCGAGCGCAGCGCCCACCACGATGGCCGGCCTACCGTCGAGACGAAAAAGATTGTCGGGCATCGAACCTGCTCCAATTGTTAGTGTCCAGGCCATCCGCTGTCACGGCCAACGATACGCATCACGGCGTCGAGCAACAATTATCACGCACTCCAGTCGGTGCGGGCCAATTACATAAGCGGCCATGATGCGTGTCGTGGTCGATACAAGTCACGGTGTTGCGAAAGCGGGTCAACATTCTGGCGAGAAGAAGAGCAAACCTCTAAGTCGCCGCGTCTGAGCAAAGTGGAGCCTAGCCGTCTTCGGCAATTGCCCTGTCAACCCGCGTCTTGAGAAGGACCCAAGGGGTCAACATAGGGCGTGCCATCCTTGTGCACGAACCGGCCGTCGGCGTTGGTGCTCATCATATCGATGTCAGAGCAGGTGGTAACATCGGCGCGCGAGCGCGAGCCGACCTCGAGATAGACGGCCATCGCAGCCGATTTGTTGATCATGTGATGTCCGTTGCCGGAACTTTTCGCAAAAGCCGCGCAGTCGCCCGCGCGGAGCAGGGTCTCGCCGCCATCTTCGATCAGCGTCAGTTCACCTTCGAGCACATAGACAAACTCGTCCTCGTCCGAATGCCAGTGGCGCTGGCTCGACCAATTGCCCGGCGGCAGGCGCATGAGATTGACCCCGAAATCCGTGAGCCCGCCGGCATCGCCCAGGCGTTGCCGCACACGTTCGGCACAAGGTGCGTTGAATGGTGGTGGATAGAACGTACCTCGGCGTCCCGGTACGGCGGCGATGTCGATTTTGGGCATGGCGGTGTTCCCAGCAATCAGCGACCGAGCTCATGCCCCGTCAGCGCATAACTGAGTAGCAGGATCACCGGGCTCGTATACAAACGGCTATTGGTCATTTGTCGATCTGCCCGTTGAGTTGAGCCAGACACCCCGATGATGGCCGCTCCCGGTCAAGATCACGACTGCGGCAATAGCGGGCATTCAACGGTATGCCAGCCAGGATGGTACTATCTAGCAGGGTCACCCCTGTGTCACACTCTCCTTGGTCTACGCACAACAAATCGCGAGGCCTCGAGGCCCCGGGACGCCGGTTCCGGGGGCGTGTAACGGGAGGGTACCCATGCGGAAGCTTCGCCAGTGCTCCGTCTTGATATCGAGTATATCGAGCGCCTTGCTTATTTCCGCCGCCGGTCCGGCCTTCGCGCAGAAGCAAGGTGGCATCTTGCGCATGTACATCTGGGACAATCCGCCCAGCGCCTCGATTCACGAGGAAGCGACCGTATCGACGGTGACGCCCTTCATGAGCATTTACAACAACCTGGTGCTCTACGATCAGCATCAGAAGCTCAACACCTCCGACAACATCCGCCCCGAGCTTGCCACCAGCTGGGCATGGAACGACGACAAGACCAAGCTGACCTTCAAGTTGCGCGAGGATGTAAAGTGGCATGACGGTTCGCCCTTCACCGCCAAGGACGTGGTCTGCACCCTCGACAAGCTACAGGACAAGGGCAGCGATACGTTCCGGAAGAATCCGCGCAAGATCTGGTGGCATAACCTCAAGGAGGTCACTGCCAAAGGCGACCACGAGGTGACGTTCCATCTCGAACGGCCGCAGGCCTCCTTCCTCTCGCTTTTCGCGACCGGCTACAACCCCGTTTATCCCTGCCACGTGTCGGCGACGCAGATGCGCACCAAGCCGATCGGCACGGGTCCCTTTAGGTTTGTCGAGTTCAAGAGTAACGAGTCGGTGAAGCTCGTGCGCAACCCCGACTATTGGCGCGAGGGCCACCCCTATCTCGACGGCATCGATTGGCGCGTCGTCTCCAACCGTTCGACGCGGGCGCTGGCGTTCGTCGCTGGCGAGTTCGACATGACATTTTCGCTCGATCTCACCGTCGCCATCACCAAGGACATCCAGTCGCAGCTACCGAAGGCGATCTGCGAGCTACAGCCCACCAACAACTCCTTCAACCTCATCATTAATCGCGAGGCCCCACCCTTCAACGAGAGCAAGATCCGCTCCGCCCTGGCACTGGCGCTCGACCGCAAGGCCTTCGTCGACATTATTACCGACGGCCAGGGCAAGATCGGCGGCGTCATGTTGGCCGGGCCGGAAGGCAGCTGGGGCATGCCATCGGAGATGGTAGTGACGCTTCCCGGCTACGGCGCCGACGTCGAGAAAAGCCGCGCGGAGGGTCGCAAGATCATGGCGGGCCTCGGCTACGGGCCCGGCAACCCACTCAAGGTGAAGGTGGCGACGCGCAACATCCCTCTCTATCGCGACCCGGCAGTGCTGCTGATCGATCAGCTTAAGCAGATCTACGTCGAAGGCGAGCTCGACGTCATGGACACCAGCGTGTGGTTCCCCAAGATCGCGCGCGGGGAGTACTCAATCGGCATGAACCTGACCGCCGGGGCGATCGACGACCCCGACGTTAACTTCTACGAAAGTTACGCCTGCGGCTCGGAGCGAAACTATACCAAGTATTGCAATCCCGAGGTCGAGAAGCTGATTGACCAGCAGTCGCGGGAGACCGATCTGGCCAACCGACGTAAGCTGGTCTGGTCGGTCGAACGAAAGCTTGCAGAGGATGTCGCCCGACCGATCATGACCCAGGGCGTAGCGGGGCTATGTTGGCAGCCCTACGTCAAGGGCTTCGTCCTGCACCACAACTCTCTCTACAACAACTGGCGTTTCGACGACGTGTGGCTCGACAAGTAGCTTCACCTATCGGCTCGTCAATCGGCGCGGGATCTTCACCCCTGATCCGCGTGCAATCGACAGCCCTTTTGTCGTTGACGTAGCGAGCGCGTCGAAGGCCGGATCAGCGTCTGCGGGCGTTGGTTGTGCTTGGCCAAGTCTCAGACCTGCAATCGACCTCGGGCGGTTTGAACTCGACGCCAGGACCTTGGTTGCCTCACTCGCCTTGGAACAGGCCAGTTCGCCCCTCCACCGCAAACACCGACAGCATGGCACACAGCCCAAGTAGCGCGAACCCCGTGAACAGCGGAAGGATCGTGCCATTAAATTGGGCGGCAACCAGTGTACCCAATAGGGCTCCAGTCGCGGTCGAATAGCTGCCGGTCAAAGATGCGGCCATACCGGCAGTTTGTCCCATCGGCTGCATGGCGATTGCATTGAAGTTGGACATGATCAAGCCGTAGAGGAAAAAACACGCGGCCATGCCGCCGAGCGCCAACCAGAGTGGCAAGGGAATCATGCTGCCCAGCAGGGCCAGTGTTGAGCTGAGGCCGAGATGCGCTACCAAAGCAGTGTGCGACAACCGCCGCATGCCGAGGTGCCGGACGAGTCGAGCGTTGGTGAACGAAGCCAGCGCAATCGCACAGCCGACGCCACCGAAGGCGAATGGGAACAATGTACCAAGCCCATAGGCATTGCCAAACACCTGCTGTGCGCTTGAGATGTAGGCAACGAGGATGCCAAGCACGAAACCGGAGGCGATGCCGTAGCCAAATGTTACACGCTGGGAGAGGACCAGCCGCAAGGCTTCGCCGAGAGTCCGGCGACACGCGCCCGGCGCCAGCGAAGGCTGCGTCTCAGGCAAGCGCAACGATGCCCAGATTAATGATGTTAAACCGGCGGTGAGGAGCACCGCAAAAAGCCAGCGCCAGGTGGCAGCAAGAAGAAGGATCTGGCCAACCGACGGCGCCAGAATTGGCACGAGAATGAACACCATCATCACCATCGACATGACCCGTGCCATTTCGCGGCCAACAAACAGGTCGCGCACGATTGCAGTGACAATGATCCGTCCGACGGAACCGCCGATTCCTTGCAAGAACCGAGCGGCAAGAAGCTGCGAAAAGCCTTGTGTCGTCATCGCTACAGTTGTTGCGAACGCAAAAAGCACTAGGCCGAGTAACAGCGGCCGGCGGCGCCCAAAGCGATCGGCTAGAGGGCCCCAGACAAGCTGACCGATCGCCATTCCAAACATGAAAACCGTCACCACGAGAGGCAGCTTGCTGGCATCCCCTACGCCCAGCGTCGCGCCAATATCGGGCAGGGCTGGCAGCATGATGTCGATCGACATCGCGGTCATCGACATCAATAGTGCCATCAATGCGATGAACTCACGGAATGGCAGCGGCAATCGCGTTACGGTCTCGTGGGGTGCGTTTTCAAACTAGCCTTGCGATCTGGTAACGGGGCAGGTGGTTTCCAGGCGACCCCATCGTCCATCGCCAGCGGGGCACATAGCATGGCCCAAGTCAGTGGTGTGCCGCAACAGATCTAACCCCGATCGCGCAAATTTGGTATTCCGATGATCTGGCGAGTATCCTACGGGCGCCGCACATCGGCATTGATCAGTTCCCTTCCGCTCAGTTAAAGCATCTGCCGTGCTCTGTGACCTCCAATGGCGTTGTGAGACCGCCAATGGCTTGGCGATGTAGGTCATAGCCTGGTTTGCGCGCACGTGGGACGGTGGAAAATATGGGGGACGATGGCGAGCGTGCACTGACGGCGTCCGCATTGCGGGATTTTCGCCGGCTGGCCGGCATCATGGTGCCAGCGTGTGCTGAGTATGGCGTTCCGGGCGCCGATGACGCAGCTATTTTTGCCGATATCATCCGCTCGCTCGGGCGCGATCGAAACGACGTGCGCAAGGCACTTGCGCAGCTGCGCGAGCTGGCCGGCGAAGGTTTCGACACCCTTGAAGCGTCCGCGGCGGAGGCGGCGGCAACCGCGCTCCTCGAACGGGAAGGAGCCGAGAGCATGGCTCTCGGCCGCGCGGTGCTGCAATGTTATTACCGCGACGACCGCGTGGTCAGGTCGTTGGGTCTCGAGCCACGCGCGCCTTATCCGAAGGGACATGTTCTGGAGCAGGGCGACTGGTCCTTGCTCGATGCCGTGCGGGACCGGCCGCGGATGTGGCGCGATGTCGAGGGCAGGGGGAGTTGACGATGGCCGGAGCGAACACTCCCCGACCGACCGACGATATCGTGGACGTGCTCATCATCGGTTCCGGTGCCTCGGGCGCCGCGGTGGCCTGGGGCCTCGTTGAGACCCGCCTCAAGATCCTGTGCCTCGAACAGGGTGACTGGGTCAAATCCTCCGACTTCCCGGCCCACGGTCGTGACTGGGAGGCGCGCCGCTATAGCGATTTCGATATCAGCCCGAACCGCCGCGCGCGAGACACCGACTATCCCGTCAACGACGACAATTCCGTGATGAAAGTGGCGAACTTCAACGGCGTCGGCGGCGGCACGATCCTCTACACGGCGCATTTCCCACGCATGCATCCGTCCGACTTCCGCGTGAGGACGCTCGATGGCGTGGCGGATAACTGGCCAATCGACTACTGGACGCTGGAGCCGTATTTCGCGGAGAACGATCGCATGATGGGTGTCGCCGGTCTCGCGGGCGACCCGGCCTATCCCGCGCACGAGCCCACCATGCCGCCGGTGCCCCTGGGCAGGTCTGGAACCCGATACGCGCGCGCGCTCAACAAGCTCGGCTGGCACTGGTGGCCGTCCGACATTTCCGTGGCGACCACGGATTACGATGGACGCGCCAGGTGCATCAATCTCGGCCACTGCACGCCGGGTTGCGCACAAGGAGCAAAAGCAAGTGTCGACATCACCTACTGGCCTCACGCCGTTAGGGCCGGGGTGGAATTGCGGACCCGCTGCCGCGTGCGGCAGATCACGATCAACGCGTACGGGATGGCGTCCGGCGCGACCTATTACGACCCAAGCGGGATGGAGCGGTTCCAACCCGCCGAGGTTGTAATCCTAGCCGCCAATGGCATCGGCACGCCCCGATTGCTGCTCAACTCCGCGTCTTCGCGCTTTCCCAACGGCCTAGCGAACTCCTCGGGCCTGGTCGGCAAAAACCTGATGCTGCATCCCTGGCCGCAGGTCTCTGGCTATGTCGACGAGGAGATGGACGGCGACCGCGGTCCGCAAACGGTAATGTGGAGCAAGGAGTTCTACGAGACCGACCCGGCACGCGGTTTCGTGCGGGGTTATACGCTACAGTTCGGGCGTGGCACCGGCCCGGTCAATGAAGCGATCACCAATCCGGGCACTGGCCGCCTACCCTGGGGCAAGGATCACCACCGCGCCTATCGCACGCTCATGTACCGTCGGCTGCTGGCAGGCGTCGCCTGCGAGGACCTGCCTGAAGAGCACAACCGCGTGACGCTCGATCCCGTGCTCAAGGACAGCCATGGTATCCCAGCGGCGAAGATCGACTACACCATCAGCGAGAACACGCGGCGCATGATGGAGCACGGCATCGCTCGCGCGACGGAGATCCTGACCGCCGCCGGGGCCAAAAACATCTTAGCGTCGCGCACCCTGCTCAACAGCCCCGGGCACCTGTTGGGGATCGCGCGCATGGGAACGGACCCCGAGCGTTCGGTGGTGAACGAGTGGGGTCGCTGCCACGACGTGAAGAACCTGTTCATCGTCGACGGCAGTATCTGGGTCACCTCAGGCGGCGTCAACCCCACGTCGACGATCCAGGCGCTGGCGCTCTACATCGCCGACAGCATCAAACAGCGGCTCGCGACGCTGTTCGACTAAACCGAGTGGCTGCACGCATTTCACCGCACCCATGGTAAGTCCGCGCACGATGTACTTCTGCACCATGAGGCTGAGAAGCAGTTGCGGCAGCGCGGCAACGATCGTCGCCGCCGCCATCTGGCCCCACAGCACCTGCTCGTAAAAAATGAATTGGATGGCTTCGACCGTTACCAGAAAGGTCTGGCGGCCGCCGAGCATCAGCGGATAGATCATGGCGACGAATGGCAGGTTGCCCCACGTGTCGATGATGAGCACCGAGACGATAGCCCCCGGGCGTAGAGCCGAACCAGTTGATGGGATCCAGGAGATCATGGGCGCGTGGGGTGGCGGCAGCTACCTGAAGACGGTGGCGAAAAACCTGGAGACGGCGCGGGTGACAAAGCCGGCCAAGGGGCGGAAGTTCGCGCGGCGTGCGCGAGTTGCCCGGATGGTGCCACAAGCGGCCGACATAATGGCGATGGCGCGAAGGGGCGCTCGCGGTCTGGCCGCCGCGGCAACGACACCGGCCGTTGGCAACAACCGTTAGACATGTCATGTGGTAGCCATGGATCATCTGACGCGCCGCACATTCGTCGGCTCGGTCGCTGGCCTCGCGACGACGGCGACACTTCCAGCGCTCGGCCAAAGCCTTGCCCCAGGGGCGATCTTGAAAAAGGCGGTCCCGTCCACAGGTGAGAAAATTCCGGCCATCGGTCTGGGGACCTGGATCACCTTCAATGTCGGCGGCAACGAAAAACTGCGCGCCGCCCGCGCCCAAGTGATGCAGACCTTCTTTGATCGTAGCGGCAGCTTGATCGATTCTTCGCCGATGTATGGCTCTTCCGAAGCGGTGATCGGCTACGGCCTCGCCCGCATCACAAACAAGGCTGCGCTCTTTTCCGCCGGCAAGGTGTGGACCCCACTCAAGCCGCTTGGAATCAACCAGATGGAGAATTCGCGCAAGTTCTGGGGTGTGGAGCGTTTCGATCTCATGCAGATCCACAACCTCCTCGATTGGAGCACCCACATTGAGACGCTGAAGGCCATGAAGGCGCAGGGGCGTGTGCGCTACATCGGCGTCACAACCTCTCAGGGATGGCGGCATGGGGATCTCGAGCGAATCATGCGCAGCGAGCCCATCGACTTCGTGGCGTTCTCCTACAACGTGGTGGACCGCGAGGTGGAAGAACGGCTTTTGCCGCTCGCGGCCGAGCGCGGGATCGCGGTCATCGTCAACCGGCCATTTCAGGAGGGCGTGTTGATCGATCGCATGATGCACCATCCACTGCCCCCATGGGCGGTTGAGATCGACTGCGCGAACTGGGCGCAGTTCCTGCTGAAGTTTATCGTCTCGCACCCGGCGGTCACCTGCGCGATCCCTGCCACCAGGCGGGTAGATCACCTGGAGGAGAATATGGGAGCAATGCGGGGGCGGCAGCCCGACGCCAGAATGCGTGCGCGCATGACGCGCTACGTCGAGACCGTGTAGCTTATGCGGTCGTTTCCCTTCACAGCAGACATCTATTTTTCCCTCTTCGAGGCCTACAACAGCACCATCTGGCCGGCGCAGGTGGTCGCCTATGGCCTCGGCATCCTCGCGGTGTTTCTGACGCTGCGGCCGCTGGCTGGGAGTGGACGCATCGCCTTCGCCATTCTGTCCGCCTTTTGGCTGTGGAACGGCATTGCCTACCACCTGATGCACTTCTTTCAGATCAATTTTGCTGCCCTCGGTTTTGCGGTGCTGTTCACATTCCAGGGCGCGCTATTCGCAGCGATCGCGATCGGCGGTGGTCGCAACTTCCGCTTCCGACCGAATGTCTTGGGCTGGAGCGGCGTGCTTTTTTGTCTGTTCGCGCTGGTGGCCTATCCGCTGCTCGGCTGGCTTGCGGGTCATGGCTGGCCACGGGCGGCGGCATTTGGGGTGGCGCCGGCTCCGACCACGATCTTCACGTTTGGCATGCTCTTGATGCTGGAGGATCGCGCGCCGCTCTATCTTGCGGTGATCCCGCTCCTGTGGTCGCTGGCAGCTGGAAGCGCCGCCATGCTCTTGCTCGGCATTCCCGAGGATTCGTCGGTGCTGCTCGGAGGTGTGGTCGGGTTCGGTCTTCTTGTCTGGAAGCGCCGACAACCATCGGCGATCACGGCGGCGACGCGGTAGCGATCAGGCTCCTGGCGCAGTCGAGCACAGTTTCCTCCAACGGACGTGGCCGCCAGCCGAGCGTGGCTTGCGCTTTTTCCGAGGTGAAATCGCGCTTCTGGCCGAGGCGCGGCACTGCCGTCCGTAACTCCTTGTTGAAGAGCGCCGCCAGCCGGACAACAAAGTCCGGGACCCGTCGCGTCGGGACCCTGTTGGCCGCGTCGCCGAGGCGGGCACGCAGGAGGACTGCGAAATCCGCCATCCAGCCAAAGGTCCCGGCCGCGATAAATCTCTGTCCAGCAGCCTCTGGCGCGGTCATCGCTCGGATATGTAGCTCGGCGACATCGCGTACGTCGACAACATTGAAGCCAAGCCGGGGAATGCCAGGTAGCCTGCCGGACAGCATGCGTGCCACAACCTGAACTGACGCAGAATAGTCGCCGCTGAGGACGGGTCCAAGCACCACAGATGGGTTGACCGCGACCAGCGTCGTCGCGCCGCTCGACGAAGCGATCAGATCCCATGCCATACGCTCGGCCAAAGTCTTGGACCGTGCATAAGCGCTAACGTTGGGGTCGTTGAGGTCAGTCCAAACGGTTTCGTCGCTGACGCTTTCTTCCAGCTTGGCACTTCTGCTTGCCGCCGCCACCGACGACGTCAAGACGACACGCTGCACGCCCGACTCGATGGCGGCTTCAATAACGCGTCGGGTGCCGTCGCGGGCTGGAGCAATAAGCTCGTCGGGGTCTTTCGGTTGCGAAAGCGTAACCGGGGATGCTACGTGGAGCACGAAATCGCAACCGCTTGTAGCCACGTCCCACCCGGCGTCTGAGGTGAGCTCGGCAGCGTGGAAGCTGAGGCGATCCTGTATATCGACCGCCTTACCGAGTGCCGCGCGAACCGAATTTTCACGGGTTAGGCTCCGTACCGTGGTGCGCACGGTGTAGCCCTGCTGAAGCAGTCTGATCACACACCAGCCGCCAATGAATCCGGATCCACCCGTCACCAAAACTGTTTCTGGGCCGTTCATCTCTCATCCTTCAATTCCGCTCAGCGACCGCCTGGCGCTAGGCACGGCTCATCGCCGGTCGCTAGATCGGCTTTCGATATTGACCGAATGTGGGCTCGCCTGCGCCGGGTGGCCCGTTCATTGACGGGGCCGCGATCACCGAACGCAAGCTCCTCAACGTTCGTGGTATTAGCGGATAAAAGTGGATCATGCGCATACTCATGGAAGAAGCTGGAGCGGTCCGTACGCCGATAGTCGTCCCACCTGAGCAGGGTCGCGGTTGTGCAATGGGCCGGATGCGCGATCTTCAAGGCTGACTGCGACGAATCGGCTGGTCGCTACTCGGTATCGGAATGGGGGCTTGAGGCTCGCACTCGGGGACCGGAGGGGCATGCGCATCCGGAGGACCAGGTGTTCAAGGTCATTGCAGGAACCTTCAACGATGACCGAACGCACGTGACGAAGAGAACTTACGTGAACATTCCGGGGGGAACCCCTTACACCTTTGAAAATCGAGGTTCCTCGGCGTTGTGCCAGTGGACGAAGTCGCTACCGCGATAGGTCGCGGCGCCGGACGCCTTGTTGATGGCGTCGCAACTCGGCAAAGCATTGCTCAATGGGTGCAGGGCCGCGAGGAGACGTTGCAGCTGATATTGCCGCTGCCGCCGGAGCAGCTCCCCGACTGGCTCGCCGACAACTGCCATCTCGCCCAACGCCGCCCGTACTCCCAGGCGGTGAAGTCGGTCCAGGCGCGCACGGCCGCGGCCTGGGCCTGCGTCCTGGTCGGCCCGGTGCCCTGGCCATCGTGGAAATGATCGGCCATGCAGGTCTTGCCGCTAACTTTGATCCAATTGTGAATGCCGGCCAAGCCCATGCCGTCCTGGGCCGCCACGCTGCGCGGCTCGGCGCTGAGCGCCAGCAGGCCCAGACCAACACCGACAATAACTCCTTTCATGGGTTCCGCCTTTTTTCGTAGTGTCCTGCCCGCTCAGCTAAGCCTTAACGAAGGCTCGGCCCTTCTGCTCCGGGGCACGATTGTAGGGCGCAACTTTGGGCCCGTGGCGCAGAATTTGTGCCGCAGGTAAACGGGCGGTTAAAGTTCCCGCTACAAGTCAAAATCTGCGCTAGCGGACGCACGGTTGTCATCTCGGCATCAGCGTGGATTGGGCATGGCACCCTGCGCATAGATGTATGGCGGGCGCTGTGCGCGAGAGCAATCAAGTCGAGGAGCGCCATCGGCCCATCATCGCCACGCCACGTGCCGATCGGGTTGGACCAGCACAAGCTTGTGAGAATGGCCTGCCTTGCGGGTGCCACTGCAAGGTCCCCCCGTTCGTGGCGGAGGCTGGTCATGCCTCTACGGTAGTGGCTAGACGTTGCGGCAATCGGTCAATTGTGAGGCGATCCTCGAAGCTGACCAACAATCGCATCGGTGTCTGCGTTCTGGGTCGTCCGATCGCAAGAACCTCGTTTGCCACAGGACCTGACGGTGCCGCCGAGATTGCGGTTCGCCAAATCTAGCCGACGCTATTCTAGCGATGGCAAGGACAGGTCGTCGCGATCGGATTGGTCTTGCGGCAACATGCAGTCTCGCGCGCTCGCGCTCGGCTAGGCCACGCTGAGCGCAGGCTATGAAGGTGGGCCTGGGCGGACCGGGGGGGCGGCTCTTTGCCCCGTCGCAGCCCCCACTCGCTTCGAGGTCGTGAGCGCGCCAATCGCTCCCCCGTATGCTCTGCGGAACGAACCTGTGACGCGCGCTAGCCCCGGTTTTCTGCAAGACAGAGACCTTGCCGGCGCAAATCACCGAATGAAATCAGCCGCCGAGACCTCTCGTCCCAAAGTGTCAGTCGCACGCATCGAAAGCTCTGCATTAAGGTAAGCCGTCCCACGTTCCGCAGCTGTGGGTGGTCGCGCAACACGTGCGGGAGCCGATAGTAAGGGATGCGGCTGCAGAGGTGGTGCACATGATGCATCCCGATATTAGCGGTGAACCAACGCAAAACTGTGGGCAGGTCGTAATGCGAGCTGCCATGAAGTGCGGCATCATGAAGGTTCCAGGCAGGTGCTTTGGCCCACCACGTCTCCTCGAACTGATGCTGAACGTAAAACAGCCAAACGCCGATGGATGCCGCAAGCAGTGTGATCGGCACGTGGACAAGAAGAAAGGGCCCAACACCTACCAGCCATATCATCATCACGATTATCAGCGCGATGGCTGCGTTGGTGGCCATCGCACTGATCCAGGGATACCAATTTGCCACCAACCGGATCGGCAGCCGGTTCTGCACGATGAAAAGATAGGCCGGACCTAAGCCAAGCATGACGATCGGATTGCGATAGAGGCGATAGCCAAAACGCCGCCACCGCCCTGATGCGAGATATTCCGCGACGGTCATGGTATTGATGTCACCGATGCCACGGCGTTCGAGATGACCTGAACTCGCGTGATGGATCGCATGGCTACGCCGCCACGCTTGGTAGGGTGTCAGCGTGAGCACACCGATCACGCGACCAACCCAGTCATTCGCCAGGCGATGGCGAAAAAACGCGCCGTGACCGCAATCATGCTGGATCATGAAGAGACGAACGAGAAACCCTGCAGCGGGCACCGCAACAACAAGAGTGAGCCAGTAGCCAAATCTCAGGGTGAACCACATTACGACCCACAGCGCGACAAACGCCCCAGCAGTGATTGCAAGCTCAAAGACGCTGCGAGCATGGTTCGGTTCACGGTAGCGGGAGAGGATCTGGGCCCATTCGCGGGCGGTAAGCCTGTCCAATCGTTTTTCTGGTTCCATCAAGAACTCTTCCCTCGTTGTGCTCAATCTTAGTTCGCCTCAAGCCAATGCACGCAGAACGTTGGCGCCACCGTGACGGCTTCCTGATGGCGCCGTCAGATGCAGTGTAGGACACAGTCACAACGTCGCCGCTGAAGCTGTCTTTGCCTCGGTAGCTCTTGCCGTCGTGTGTGATGGAGAAAGCTCAAGAGGAGCAGCCAATGGATCAAGATGCTATGTAACGTATTAGGGCTGATATGGAAACCGATTTTCTGCCCGTCCCCAGATATGCTGAGCCAAGCGGATATTCGCACGGGTCAACGCCGCCGAATTCATTGCCTATCGTCTCGGTCAGATCAACAAGAAGCTTGACCGATTGATTATATTCCCGGAGGCATCGACGCAGACGAAGTCATAACACTCGAGCGCCCGCCTCAGCATCAGTGCACAAGTATCGACACCTGAACTTCGTGCCGTAGAACGTCGGCCTGCACGAACGGGCAACGCAGCTGATCGCGCGTTTGCGTGGTGGGGTTCGCAGCCCACGGAAATGGCTCCAGGGGACTACCGTCTGCGCTCCCAAGGAGGCCGGCCATTTCGATTGGCGCGGCCTGTTCGCCGCGGCCTTTCCGGTCGTCGTTGCGAACGACGTCACCATGTCACCTTCGTAGAGCCAGCATATGCCTGCGCATTCGAGCGCAGTCGCGTGCATAAAGACATCCTCGGAACCGTCGGCGGGCGTGATGAACCCGAAACCCCTGCACCGTCGAAAGGCTTTACTGTTCCTGTGACTCGTATGGTGAAGAAGCCCTTTCGTCGCGTGAGAGAAAATCGGTTAATTCGGGCTACGTGGCCGGTGAGGCAGCGCGTGTTCTAACTAAAGAGAGGGCGCGACCACCATGGATCGCATCGACTCGCTCGGATGCAGGCGGCTCCGAGGCAATTCCAAGCAGATTGAGAAAAATGACATGACTGCTGCGTGACCCGGGCGTATGATGCCGCTGCGTCCGCGGACAACAGGCGCGATCGCGCGTCGGGCGCGCGACTTACCCGGCCCTAAAACATCGATCCATTTTGGCCGCTAACTCGGGCTTCAATGGAGCACGGCGCGTCGCTACTTTTACTCAGGCAGGCACCGAATTGACCAAATGGGTGTGGGGAGAACCGGCAATTGCATTCGTCAACAAATCGAGGACGGCAACACAAATTCAAAGTCGGGCAGGTTGTCGACTTCAACCCTGGACGTACGGGCATGCCGCCGTCGTCTTGGCAATACAAGATCGTGCGACTTCTCCCACCCGACGGTAGTGACTTGCTGTACCGCATCAAGTCTTCTGGTGAGACATTCGAGCGGGTAGCAAGGGAGCAGGATCTCGCGGGCAGATAGGTTCATCATCGGACGGGTCCGATAGGTTGGATTGGATGCCTACGCTGCACCACTATATTGACGCAGCAATCGCGGTTGCGATCATGCTGACGTTGAGCGCCATAGCGGGATTTGTGGCATTTGGTGTGACCGATGACCGATCGGCCATCGCGGTCGCAATGGTGGTCGTATTCCTACTGACGGGTGCGGTTCTGTTGGTTCGCGTGTGGCTGTCATCGTCGAGCGCGGTTAGACCCAAAGAACCTGGCACGCGATAAGCTAGCGGGTTTGCAGGATATCGCATCGCGATGCGAGATAGGGTTCGTCAAAATCCGCGGCACCGAACGGGGAACCGGGTCCCGCAGCGGGGGGCCTTCCCCTCCAGTGGGACAGCATCACCAAATAGAAGCGGCGACGGCTTTGCCAATGCCAAGTGGCAATACCGTCGGGACTTGGTCCTGGCACAAGCTGCAGCCGTTAGCGGCGATGTGGTTGCGGCACAAAATTTCTATCAGCATGCCGAGCACTTGTTCAGAATTGTGAGGGAAAAGGACGCGTAGTCGAGGGGTTGTTGAATCAAATTGCGCTACGGTTGCAGTCCTTCTGCCACCCCGCTGCTCGCTATTTTCTGCCGATCATGCTAATCTCGAGCGTGGCTAAGCGAGCAACAACAACGACTTTCGTCGTCGAGCACACCAATTATGGCTGGTCCGTGGGGGCCGGGACCGAACGAATGGGCCTGTTTGTGACCCAACGCCAGGCGCTTGATGAGGTGAAAAAGCGCCGTGCCGAACTGGCAGCGAAGGGGCAACGCAGCGCACTCGTGGTGACCGGCAGTGAGCCGGTCCCAGTAGGTAACCGAACCTCGCGCCCTTACTGGTCTCGTCGCTAACTGTTGGCCGCCCCTCGCACAATCCGTACCAAGAGAGCCGCCGCAAGGTCGTCACGCTTGGATGGCACGGTATTTTGCCCTCTTTGGCAGGCCACTGCTGATCTGGGCAGGCTGCCGGTTCTCGCTAGTTTGCGTATCGGTGGGTCCGGCAGCTGACCCTGTCACGGGTACCAGGAGCGGTTATGGATCTCCAATACGAACTTGGCCGCATTGCCCAGGTTAACCAGGACATTAAAGTGGCGAATGCGCGGATAGCCGAACTTGCGTCGGAGGCAAGCAGGCTCGAGCGCGTCGGACAGGATGTTACCGAAATTAAGGTAACGCTCCAGCGTTGCCATGCAATGGTGGATCACATGGTCCGCGAGAGAGACAAGCTCACGTTGATGATTGCAAAAGTGCTCCTGCAATGAACCGCCCGTGCCGGTTGCCTAGCCTTCGTAGGCCTGGGCTGATGGGAGCCGATAGAGCCATGCCGGCCGCAAGCGTGGCAAGCCTGAATTACGTCAATGACCTGCCGCGGCGGACATAAACTTGCGATTTCTCTTCTGTGCCAAGCCAGAAAGTGCCGCCGGGTATTGCCGAAGTCGATTAGCCCAAAGTACTTGGAGCCATCGCCTCGTATGCCGAGCCTCGCGGCATAACTTCATCCCCGACTCTACCTTAGCGGCTCATCGAGACCGCTTGGCAAAGAAATCCAAAGCACGGTCTGCGCTTCTTGGGAGTGTCGCGAGAGGTGACCCTTACCATGCGTATCCTCGACGAGAACAAAGCCACCGGCGGGAACGTGGCGGACCGCTCCGTCGCTGGTTTGATACTCGACAGAGCCATCGAGCCTTACGGTCAGCACGCGCTCAGGTACCGTGTGCCAACTAACTTGCCGCATACCTTCTGGAATGCGAGTGAAACGGATGCGGGATGCTGGATAGTGCGCCGATAGCTCGAAGGGGGCGGAATCTGGGAAGATTGACTTCTCAAGGGTCGGGATGTCGACCTCATCGAAATGGGATTCACCATCCGGCGAAGCGTATATCCGCAAACACTTCATTATGCACCTTGGTCAGGACAGGAGACCCAAATCGGGGAAACGCCGTCATGATACCTCCGACCGCCCGACGGCTCCAGACGCTGTTGTCCGCATCGGCTGAGCGGCGACGTGGCATCGACGCGCTGAGCACGTCTTTGTCCCCCCGACCGCTGTCGAGGCGTCAGGCTTCCGGCGACTGCGGCCCTGTGCGCTCATGCTCAATCATGGTAGCCAAGCAGAAATGACCTAGGTATTTGCAGGGTTTAGGTCGCCGCCGAGTAGGTTTCCGGAGACCATTTGAAAGCGATGGGCGCTCGAGGCAGCACACTGGGCGAAAGGCTCGCTTCGTTCCCGCGCTTGGGATTGGCGCAGCTTCCGACCGCGCTGGAACCGATGAAGCGGCTGACGGCTCACCTCGGCGGGCCGCAGCTTTGGGTTAAGCGCGAGGATTCGACCGGTCTCGGCTTCGGCGGCAACAAGCTCCGCAAGCTTGACTACGTGCTGCACCAGGCAATTTCGAGCGGCGCCGACACAATTGTATCGGGTGGTGTCGTGCAGTCGAATAGCCAGCGGCAAGTTGCAGCTGTCGCGGCCAAGCTCGGACTGGACTGCCACCTTGCCGTCTATCACGGCCGACTTGAGCCTCCAACGCCGGAATACAAAACCTCAGGCAACGCCTTGCTCAATCGGCTCTTTGGTGCGCACTTGCATGACGTCTCGTGGACCGGAGATCGCAATGCTGCGATTCGCGCGCTCGTCGGCGCTCTGGAGGCTCGCGGCCGCAAACCGTATTTTGTTCCATACGGCGTCTCTAATGCGCTCGGTGCGATCGCCTATGCCACGATGATTTCCGAGCTCGACTCCCAGGTCGCCCGGTTGGGTTTCACCCCAAGCGCCATCGTCCATTGCACCGGCAGTGGCGGCACTCAGGCTGGACTTGTCGTTGGTGCATCACTGGCAATGCCGAATACGCGGATCGTTGGAATCGACATCGATGCCGAGCCCGAGCGCGTGCGCGCCGATGTCGTTGCGTTTGCACGCGAAGCATCCAACGTGCTCGATATTCCGTTCATGGAAACTTCCGTTGAAGTCGTCGCGGGGCACGCGGGGCCAGCCTATGGCATCCCGCACAAGGCCACGATTGAAGCAATCCGATTGGCGGGCCAACTCGAAGCCCTACCACTCGATCCAGTTTATTCCGGCAAAGGGCTCGCAGGTCTGATCGCGCTGATCCGGGAAGGACGTTGGGCTAAAGGCGAGGATGTTGTCTTCGTCCATACCGGAGGGGCACCCGCGCTTTTTGCCTATCAGAGTGCGCTTGGGATCTGATTGCGCTGGGCCGTAGAGCAATGTTTCAGCTGCCGGTCAAAAACCGGAACCGCTGCTCGATGCACGGCTTGCGGCCGGCATGCCGTCGGCGCGCGGAGCGGGCCTCTCTTGCAACCTAGATATTTTTGCCCAAGCTTTACACCGGCGAAGATGCGGACTTGGCGTCGCCTTGGAGCAGCTGGCGCGCCTGCAGTAGCGAGATTTGTTCTGGAACCGGAGTGTTCATAGCGTGATGGCCTTGAAAATACGGACTGCAACGCCGACGGGCTCATTGTCCCTACCTTGGCAACCATCTCGACGATTGACGGACTTGGCGTAGTGCTTGCGCGGCCCGCCGATGCCATCGCGCACGCGCGCTATCTGGCGCCCTGAGTACAAGAAGCATCTATCCCTGCGGCCCTGTTGCACGCGGGAGCGAATCTGGCGCGTCATGGGTGACGTAAACCTTGTTCCGACTGGGCCTGGACACGGTTTCGAGCGGCAAATTCATGCGCCGCCCAATCGAGGAACACGCGTACGCGCGGCGAGAGCTGACGGCTGCGTGGATAGAGGAGCGATACCGGCGCGCCCGGCGGCGGCGTCTTGGTCAGCACTTCGATCAATCGCCCACTGGCGAGATCCTGGTCGACATGGAAGCGCGGCACCTGGGCAAGTCCGAATCCGAGCTGCAAGCCTTTGAGATAGCTTTCCGTGCCTGTGACGGACAATGTTGCCGTCGCGACCACGCTGCGCATTTCGCCGTCAATCATGAAGTCCAGCGACGCAAGATTGCCGGTGGTTAATGACCGTAGTCCGACAACGCGATGCGCGTGCAGGTCATCGATGCTGGCCGGTACGCCGAAGCGCTCCAGATAGTTGGGCGCCGCGCAGGTCAATCGATCCAGCACGGCAACCCGTCGCGCAACGAGATCGCTGTCCGGCAGTGCCCCGTAGCGCAGAACGCAATCCACGCCTTCCTGCACCGGGTCGATCCAGCGATCGCTCTCGCTCATCGACAGCTCTATGTCCGGATAGCGCGCGAACAACTCTGGCAAGCCCGGCATTAGGAAGTGCCGCGCCAGCGTGCCTTGGACGTCGATGCGCAGCATACCTTTGGGCTCGGCTCCGCTGAACGCGCCTTCCGCATTTTCGATGTCATCGAGAATGGCGAGGCAGCGTCGGTAATAGGCTTCCCCATCAAGGGTCGGGCGTACGGTGCGCGTCGTGCGCTGCAGCAACCGCACGCCGAGGCGTTCCTCCAGCTGACGGATCACGGTGGTGACGGTGGAACGCGGCGCGCCGATATCGTGCTGGTGGGCTAGCGAACCAACGGACTATCCCAGACGAGCATCAGCAGCCCTTTGAGTTGAGCAAAGCGGTTGGGCCCTAGTTCGGTGCTCCAATCCTGCTCGATGTCGCCCAGGATGTCGATGATTTTTGAGTATGCGGCACGTCCGCGTTTGGTAAGGCGGACCACGCGCGCGCTGCCATCACCGGCTACGTCCGAGCGGACGATATAGTCGAAGCCCTCGAGGCTCCGAAGTAGCTGGTTCACGGCTTGTTTGCTCATTGCGGCGCGCTCCGCGAGCATACCCGGGCGTACCCCATCCGGTCCGGGAAACTGCAACACCGCCATATGCGGCAGGCGCAGCTCGTCAAATCCGGCGGCGTTGAGCTCCCTGATAATCCGGCGGTGTATCGTCTGAGCGGGAACGCGCAGCAGCGCGCCGATCAGCATGTCCGCGGTCTTGACGGGCAAGACTTTCGAGGGTGGGGGCATTTGACAGACAGGTAAATGGCGTTTACTTCTATAAATATAGTTTACCGGAGGAAATCGCGCAATGCCCCGAGCCGCCATCGATCCTCAAGTCAATCCGGCCGAAGAAAGCATTGGCACAAAGGGACTTGCCGTTCGCTTCCTGCTGACCAGGGACAACTCCAATGGCAGCATCGCAGCTTTCGAGCTCATGGTGCCGGCCGCGCAGCGCCTCCCGGCTCCGGCCCATAGCCACGACCACTACGAAGAGACGATCTACGGCATCGACGGTGTTTTGACCTGGACCATCGATGGAAACCAGATCGATGTTGGGCCAGGACAAGCGCTGTGTATTCCGCGAGGAGCCGTTCATCGGTTCGATAACAACGCAAACCGGGCCGCGAAAGTACTTTGCGTGATAACGCCAGCCGCGATCGGTCCGGAGTATTTCCGCGAGGCTTTCTCGGTGCTCAATGCCGCTGCTGGTGGTGCACCGGACCGGGCCAAGCTGGCAGAAATCATGCGCCGTTACGGTTTGACACCGGCAGGGCCTCAGGCATAAGCCTGCTGAGCCAAGTAGCCCGGAAGGATATGCGCCGTGGGTTGCAAGATCGGAATTGTCGGAGCCACAGGTGTCGTCGGCGACGCCATGCGCCGGCTTCTCGTGGAGCGGCGATTCCCGACCGACACCTTACGCTTGTTTGCCTCAGCCCGATCTGCGGGCAAACGACTAGCTTGGGGCGGGGGCGAGGTCATCGTCGAGGATGCAGCGCTGGCGGACCCGACCGGGCTCGACATTGTGCTGTTCTCGGCAGGTGCTGCGACTTCCCGAGAATTGGCTCCTAGGTTCGCTGCCGCCGGCGCAGTTGTGATCGACAACTCTTCGGCTTGGCGAATGGACCCTAGCGTCCCGTTGGTCGTGAGCGAAGTCAATCCTCATGCGATCGAGGTTCGTCCAAAACGCATCATTGCGAATCCGAACTGCACGACCATGGCGGCAATGCCAGTCCTTAAGCCCTTGGACAAGGAGGCTGGTTTGATCCGACTGGTCGCATCCACCTATCAGGCGGTGTCCGGTGGCGGACAGCCGGGCGTGGATGCACTGTCGAGGGAGATCAAGGCGGTCGCCGATCAGTCCGAGGCGCTGGCGATAGATGGCTCGGCGCTCTCCTTCCCAGCTCCTCAGAAATTCGCCAAGACAATTGCATTCAATGTGCTGCCCTACGCCGGCGCATATTCAGGCGATGAGGGATGGACTGACGAGGAGCTGAAGCTCGTTAACGAAAGCCGTAAGATCCTCGAGCTACCGAACCTGAGAGTTGCGGGAACCTGCGTGCGGGTTCCGGTATATACCGGCCATTCGCTTTCGCTAAATGCGGAATTTGCGCGGCCATTGAGCGTCGCTCGCGCTAAGGAGCTGCTCTCGGTGGCTGCAGGTGTCGAGGTGGTTGATGTCCCAACGCCGCTCGAGGCGGCCGGCAAAGACGCAAGCTACGTTGGCCGCATCCGCCGCGATCCAACCGTGGACAACGGTTTGGTGCTCTTCGTGTCCAATGACAATTTGCGAAAGGGTGCGGCGCTAAACGCCGTGCAAATCGCGGAACTTGTGGCGCAGGGATTGCTTCGATCTCGGGCGGCACGGCGGGCGAGTGTGGCAGCTCAATAGGCCCGCTCACAACCTCGAGCAGATTCCACCTGATTTAGATCGGGCGCGATAGCCTGCGTTTCTGAAGTAGCCAGCCCACTCGGATGGCGCAATCGCCTTGAGGCTGCGCCCGTCAAGCCTCCAGAGTCGAAGGATTATGCAAGCACAGCCATTTGTCGGCCGTGCGCTGGGTAAAGGTAGCAACTCAGTCAAGGCTTGGGCGGATTTTCGCCGCCGCGAGCTAGAGGCAGCATTCAAGTGCTCTGGCTGGCAGTGTTGCTCAGAACCAAGAGGCCTTGTCGACAACGTTGCGCAAGGGCTGGGCAGCGGCGAAGCGATGACAGTTGTCGAGTAGGATTTGGAGGCGCCGATCGTCGAGGTAGGGACCGAAGCCTGCAGTGTGGGGCGTGATTAGCACGTTCGGCGCCGTCCACAGGGCATGGTCGGAAGGCAAGGGCTCGATCTCGAACACATCGAGGCCGGCGCCAGCGATCTCTCCAGCTTTGAGAGCCGCCACGAGGTCGTCGAGGCGCACTGTCATGCCGCGGCCAATGTTGATAAGGAACGCAGTCGACCTCATGCGGCGCAGGCGTTGGCGATCCATAAGTCCTTCGGTCGCCGGCGTGTGGGGAACTGTCATGATGACGAAATCGGCGCGGGGCAGCAGGTCGTCGAGGCGCTCAGGAGGATGCAGCTCGTCCACGCCCTCGGGCGGCTCCGTGCGGCGTGCGTCCACGCCAATCACGCGCAGGCCGAATGCGCGGCACAGGCGCGCGGTCTCGCTGCCGATGCCGCCAATGCCGAGGATCAGGGCAGTTGCCTCGCGCAGGTGGACCACGCCGGTGTCTTGCGGCCGGGGCAAATACTCGCGCCGCAGCTGCTGTGGCAGGTAGTAGTGAAAGCCGCGGGCGAAGGCGAGCACGAACGCCATAATGTGAGCGCCAATATGATCGTTAAAGATCTCGCGGAAGTTGGTCACCACCACCGGGTGGGCGACGAGCTCGGGATAGTAGAAACCGGCAGGCGGCGCGATCTGCGGGGCCTGCAGCCAGCGGAGTCGGCGCGCTGCCGCTAACACTTCGGGCGGGATGGCGCCGAAGGCGGCCTCCGCATCGGCAACGTCGCGGACCGCCTCCTCGATCGTCTCAGGTTGCAGCACGCGCACGCCTATCTCCTCTTGCATGATTCGCGCCGCCCAGCCGCGCCGTACCGGAGTGTGAGGCGGCAGCATCACAAGAGTGAAGGCAACGTTTCTCATTGCGGATCTCGCCGGCGGATGTGCCAGATCGGTTGTGGGCGCCAACAGTATACTGCAAACGGTTGCGGGCAAAATCAGCACAATCTCGCGCGGACCCGAACCGCCAGCGCCGCCATACGGCATATTTGACAAAATATGGCGCGCGACCAAATGCGCTGCTGGCTCGATCTCGATTGTCCGTGACCGATCCTAGCGACCAACAGCTGTCAAATTTGGAAGCAGCGCGGAAGAGGCCGAGGTGAACGACCATAGTCCGAACAACACGTGGATAGGCAAGCGCACTACCCCGCCGGACGGCGTCGACAAGGTCACAGGGCGTGCGGCGTTTGGTGCCGACTTCAAGCAGCCGGGTATGCTCTGGGGAAAGTTCCTGAGCAGCCCTCACGCGCACGCCTATATCAAGTCGATCAATACCGCCAAGGCTGCATCACTTCCCGGCGTTCGGTCCCCAAGGCGAAATTGCCGAACGTCCAATTCCAATCAAAGGTAGACGCTCGCCATGCCGCCTGCGGGATAGCGGGTGCCTGCAGCCGATCCGGGCGGTATGGCCTCGGAAATGCGCGCGACCTCTGCCGCCGAGAGGTTGATGGCGAGTGCCCCGAGGTTCTCCTCCAACCGCTTGATGTAGCGCGTCCCAGGGATCGCCACCACGTCGTCGCCCTGGGCCAGCAACCAAGCCAAAGTTAGTTGTGCCGGGGTGCAGCGCTGCTCAGCCGCCATCAGCTCGATCCGCTCGACCAGCTCGCGGTTGTGCGCGAAGTTCTCAACCTGGAAACGCGGATGCGCCGCGCGGCGGCCGTCGATATCGCCAGGTGTCTTGAAGGCACCGGTCAGGAAGCCCCGGCCGAGTGGAGAGTAGGCGACGAAGCCGATGCCGAGCTCCCGGGTGGTCCGGCGGGTCTCCTCGGCTTCGACGCGGTAGAGCAATGAGTACTCCGTCTGAACGGCGGAGATCGGATGCACGGCATGGGCTCGGCGAATCGTATCCGGCCGGGCCTCTGAGAGGCCGAGGAAACGCACCTTGCCCTGTTCGACTAGGCGGGCCATGCCGCCGACTGTGTCCTCGATGGGTACGCTAGGGTCGACGCGATGCTGGTAATAGAGATCGATCACGTCGACGCCTAGCCGCTTGAGGCTGGCCTCGCACGCCTGAGCAACGTACTCCGGCCGGCCGTCGACGCCGTTTGGCTGGCCCTCACGCCGCGTCTGACCGAACTTGGTCGTCAGCACGACATGATCGCGCCGCCCGCGGATGGCGCGGCCCAACACCTCTTCATTGTGGCCCCAGCCGTACATATCCGAGGAATCCAGGTGATCGACGCCTTGCTCGATCGCCTGCCGAACCAACTGCTCGGATTCGCTGTCGTTGGCAGCACCGTAGACGCCCGAAAGCGACATGCAGCCGAGGCCAACGACGGAGACCGAGAGGCCCTGCGTGCCGAGTGGCCGGCGCTCCCCAATTTGCATTTGCCAAATCCTTCGAGCTATAGAGCGGACGAGCACCTTTATACGCGCCACGACGATGACACAATCGGGTGACCCGAGGCGAGACGTCCTTGACTACGGTGTCGTAGCCGCGAGCCTCACTGTCGCTCTCGCGCGCTTAGCCTGTTCCAAGCCGCCGAACGGCATCTCGGCCAGCGCGGCTGCGAAGTGATTGATCGATAAAGGCCCGCTTGTAGCGGGCCATCTGCCTTTGGCGACCCCCGGCTCAAGGTCGGTCGAAGTTGGCCGGCAGCCGAACGACCGTGACCGGATTGTCGGATTTGTTAGGCGATGTGGCCGCAAGTTCGGGAATGACCAGCAGATAGCTGCCGTCCGACATCTTTCGTACTGCAATGTCGGCAGGCCCGGCCAGCTTTATATCTTTGTCGTAAGTCAACATCATCGGTACCCCCGAGGGAGGCGTGACAACGACGCTGTTTGTGTTCTTGATTTCTGTATCTAGGCGGATATTGCCGACGAAATCCAGGCCATCCAAAGCCCCGAGCCCCTGCGCAAACGGCGCGGGCAGCTTTCCGCTCTTGAAGTCATCCTTGGTCACGCGATACATGCCACCATCAGCGGGATCCTTCAGGCCCGCTACCGGACCTACAGTGTTAAAATGAATGGTACCGTCGGGAGCAACCTCGATCCCGTCCGGTCCACCCTCGGGCGTGGCAATATACGACACGGGAGCGGATTGCCCGTCGGCCAGGGCATCGAGCGACGAGACAGGGAACATGTAGGCGCCACCGCCCTTGGTCGCGATCGGCGGGTCGAAAAGTCCGCCTGCGATGCCCGTATCAATGGCGTAGAGATTGCCCTCCTTGTCGAAAGCAAGCGCATTCCCCAAAGTAGCGATCACGCCAGCTGCCGCGGCGGCCGACGACCCCGCTCCCATCTTGATGGCTCCGAGTACGGTCCCATCGGTGTTGAAGCCGATAATCTTGGGGTCGAGGACACTCGCGTCTTTCACTTCAGTGCCGTCGGCTTCCGCCAATGGTGCCCACGCTTCGATCACGAAAATGGTGCCGGCGGGAAATTTCTTGGTCGCCACCGGAATGACGGCCATGCCCAGCGGACCTGTGAGCCCGGTGAGCAGCTTTTCGTTGATCATTTTCAGCGAGCCGTCGGCTTGCACGGCGAGCTTGCTGATGTAGCCTCCCTTATGGGTCCAGTGCAGGCCCTTGTCGGGCATGCCGAGTTCTGCCGAGTTCGAAATGAAGACGAACTGCCCGTCTGGACTGAATATGGCGCCCTCCGGATTGTCGAAGGCATTCAGGCGCTGCACCACTTGGCCCTTCACGGGATAAGGCTGCAGAGGGTCAGCCGCGTGGCCGGTGCCGGCGCCTAAGGCAAGTGTCAGCGCTAGCAGCGGCATGTGAATCAATATCTTGTGCATTGGCTCCCTCCCGTGCGCGAAACGCTTTGTGCGGCCGCAATCGACCACAAGTCACGCCGAACGAAGAAGGGCGCTCTACTCGGGAAATCGTCCCGATTCAAAAGAGAAAGAAGCTGATGCAGTACCCTCGATTTCGATTGGCGCGCCCCATTCCTTGACGTTATGTTCCATCAGATATACCGCGTGTTGTCAAGCAAACATGGGGTACCCAGACCGATCCGTCTGAATGCACGCTCGCACTATCGCGTCGGCGTGTTTGCTGTGGTTGGGCTGGGCGCGATTGGTGTCAGTGACTGGAATCTGGAGGAATAAGCATGCGCTTCATGGTGAAGTATGCCTGCATGGCGGCCGCCGCGGTGGCAGCCCTGGCGGCGCCCGCCAGCGCCGACGTGAAGGTGAAACTGCAGGAGGTCGCGGGGGGCCTGATTCACCCCCTGGCGATGGTATCGATTCCGGACGGCACCGGCCGCATGGCGTTGATCGAGCAGCACGGGAACGTCCGCATCATCGACAATAAGGGACGTCTGTTGCCCGAGGCGTTTCTCG
>Ga0134122_10000405_pt1 | contig 28613 bp, 30 predicted proteins | sample KB302_FD_96461 | JGI IMG/M metagenome (GOLD analysis project Ga0134122, IMG submission 96461) | Terrestrial soil microbial communities without Nitrogen fertilizer from Kellogg Biological Station, Michigan, USA - KB3-0-2 | ecosystem: Environmental > Terrestrial > Soil > Unclassified ...
CGTCCAAGCTGGCGGACTCGGCGCTGTTCCGGGTGGCGGTGAACGCGGAGAACTCCTACGACTTCGACAAGGCGGTGGAGAGCTACCAGCGCCTGGTGAAGGACTACCCGGCCTCGAAGGATCGGGAAGCCGCCCTCTACAACGCCGCCCGCCTGCTGGAAGGCCAGCAGCGGTACGCGGAGGCCTCCGCCGCCTTCCAGCGGTACGCGGAGCTGTTCCCCCAGGCGGAGGACGCGCCCAAGAACCTCTACCGCGCGGCGCTGATCTCCGAGAAGCAGAACGACTGGCAGCGGGAGATCCGCGAGCTGGAGGACTTCGTGCGCAAGTTCTCCGGCAAGGCCGCCCAGGCGGAGCTCTCCATCGACGCGCGCAAGCGCATCGGCGACGCGTACCTCAAGCTCAACGACGAGAAGGAAGCGCTGAAGGCGTTCAGGGCGGCCGCCGACGAGTTCGACAAGAAGGGGATGAAGGCGGACTCGGAGGTGCTGGCCGCGGACGCCGCCGCCTACAGCCGCTTCATGCTCGCCGAGGACGAGCTGAAGCAGTTCGACAAGATCAAGATCGGCGGGCGCGGCAAGGCGCTGGAGAAGAGCTTCACCACCAAGAAGGCGGCGGTGAAGAAGGTCAACGACGCCTACAACGAGGTGCTCAAGTACAAGCGCATCGAGTGGACGCTGGCCGCCTTCTACCGCAAGGGCTACGCGCTGGAGCGGTTCGGCCAGACGATCATCGAGACGCCGGTGCCCCCGGAGGTGAAGCGGCTGGGCGAGGACGCGGTGGTGCTGTACCAGGACCAGCTGGCCCAGCAGACCGCCGCGCTGGAGGACAAGGCGGTGGAGGCGTACGCGGCCACGCTCGCCGAGGCGCGCAAGAACCGCATCTCCAACGAGTGGACCAAGAAGACGCTGGAGTCGCTCAACCGCTTCCGGCCCAAGGAGTACCCGGTGCTCAAGGAGGCGAAGGAGCAGTTCGCCACCGACGTGGAGTACCCGGACGGGCTGGTCTCCACGCTCGAGGGCACCGCCGCCCAGCCCGCCGGCAAGGGCATCGGAGGTGAGGAGAAATGAGGCGCGCGCTGATCGCGCTGGCCGCCCTGCTCGCCTGCGTGCCCAGGCAGGAGCAGAAGCCCGTCCAGGAGGACTGGTCCAACGCCGGCCCCACGCCCGAGGTCCCGTCGGCCGCCTCCGAGGTGACGGTGACGGACGGCGGGCAGATCGTCGTCGCGGACGCGCCGGGCGGCTCCGCGGGCGGCCGCCTGGTCGAATTCACCGAACCCACGCCGGCGTCGGACGCGGGCGCGGGCGCGCCGGCCGCGGAGGCCCCGCCCCCGCCGCCGCCGGTGAAGCTGGCCACCGAGGACCCGGAGCTGCGCGCCTCCTTCCAGCGCGCGGTGTCCGCCTCGCGCGGCGGCGACTACCCGAACGCGGAGCTGGAGCTGAAGGCGGTGGTGAAGAAGGACCCGAACCTGGCCTACGCCTGGACCAACCTGGGCATCGTGGAGGAGCGGCTGGGGCGGGTGGACGAGGCGGAGAACGCCTACCGGCAGGCCACCCAGCTCACCCCGGACCAGGACGCCGCCTGGGAGGCCCAGGCGCTGCTCTTCGCGCGCACCGGCCGGGCGACCCGGATGGAGGCGCAGCTGCGCGAGTCCATCGCCGAGCACCCGGAGAACCTGGCGATGCGCAACGCCCTGGTGACGGTGCTGGTCTCGCAGAGCAAGTACGAGACCGCCATCAACGAGGCGAAGAAGGTCCTCAAGGCGGACGAGAAGAACGTCCACGCCATGCAGCAGCTGGCGCAGTCGTACGCCAAGCAGGGGAAGCTGGAGCTGGCGAAGATGGTGCTGGAGAACGCCCGCGCCATCGACACCGGGGACGCCGTCACCCAGAACCTGCTCGGCAACGTCTACTTCGCGCTCAAGCAAAGGCCGCAGGCGCTGGAGTCGTACCAGAAGGCCTCCTCGCTGCGCCCCGACTTCGCCGAGGCCCTCAACAACTACGGCGCGCTGCTCAACCAGGCGCAGGACTACGAGGCCGCCGCCAAGGCGCTCGAGCGGGCGGTGGCCGCCGCGCCCAACTTCGCCCCCGCCCGGCTGAACCTGGGCAACGCCTACCGGGGCCTGCAGCAGTTCGACAAGGCGCTGGAGCAGTACAAGAAGGCGGAGCAGCTCCGCCCCCAGCCGGACGTGTACTTCAACCTCGCCGTCCTCCACCTGGACGCGGACAACGCCCCGCTCGACCCCATCGACCGGCTGAAGTCGGCCATCGCCTACTTCAACCAGTACAAGGACAAAGGCGGCCGCGACGACCGCGTCGAGCAGTACCTGAAGGACGCCCAGAAGGGGATCGAGAAGGAGGAGCGGCGGCGGGAGCGCGAGAAGAAGGACCAGCTGCGCAAGGTCGAGAAGGAAGCGGCCGACCGCAAGGCCGCCGAGGAGAAGGCCGCCCAGCAGCCCAAGTCGGAGGTCACCGTGGAGAAGGCGGCGCCGCCGCCCGATTCGGGTAAGCTCCGGGACCAGTCTCAAGAAAAGTGATGCGCGCCCTTCTGCTCCTGTTGCTCCTCACCCAGACCAAGCCCGCCACCGCCGGGAAGAAGCGGGTGATCCGGCTGGACGCCATCACCGTCGAGGGGCGCATCCAGAAGCCCCAGGCCTTCTACATCCTCCAGCGCTCCCAGCTGAACTTCGAGGAGCTCAACCGGACCGACAGCTTCTTGCCCAAGGTCATCAAGAGCGTCGACAAGGAACCCTTCTAAATTCCCGGGAGTCCAAGCCTCCAGCGCCCCCATGTCCTCGCCTGGCACAGAGAAGATCCTCCGCGTCGCCCTCGTCCAGGGGCACAAGATCACCGAGGAGCGGCACTTCCGGAAGCGGCACGACATCACCGTCGGCCAGGACTCGAAGAACACCTTCGTCATCCCCGCCTCCAACCTCCCGGAGTCCATCCCGGTCTTCGAGCACAAGGGCGGCCAGTACCACCTCGTCTTCAGCGAGGCGATGGACGGCCGGGTGCGCCTGGGCACCGCGGACGTGGACTTCGCCTCCCTCCGGGACCAGGGCCTGGCCAAGAAGCGCGGGCCCGTCTACATCCTCCCACTCCCGGAGACGGCGCGCGGGACGGTGCGGCTGGGCGAGGTGACGCTGCTGTTCCAGTTCGCCACCCCGCCGCCGGAGCCGAAGAAGACCGAGCTGCCGGAGACCCTCCAGGGGTCGCTCTGGCAGTCGATGGACCGGCTGTTCTTCACCATCCTCGCCATCTCCCTCCTGTTCCACTTCGGCGGCGCCACCTTCATCGCCATGACGCCCAAGCCGGCGGAGGAGGAGGTGGAGCTGGACGAGCTGCCGGACCGCTTCGCCAAGGTCCTCATCCCGCCCAGGGCCGCCGAACCGGAGCCGGTGAAGGTGGAGCAGGGCACCGAGCAGAAGGAAGAGAAGAAAGAGGACAAGGACACCTCCAAGAAGGCGGAGAAGGGCGGGGGCGACCCGGCGGCGAAGAAGGCGGCGCTGGCCAACAAGGTCGCGTCCAAGGGCCTGCTGAAGATCCTCGGCTCCTCGGGCGGCGGCGGCGGCGCGTTCGAGGACGTGCTGGGCGGCGGCACCGGCGCGGGCGACATCGCCTCCGCGCTGGCGGGCGCCGGCGGGGTGGGCGTGGCCACGGCGGACGCGGTGGGCGGCGGCGGGGCGAAGGGCGGCGGGACCGGCGCGGTGGCCGGCATCGGCGACCTCGGCACCTCCGGCGGCGGCAAGGTCAACGTGGGCACCAAGGTGGACGCGCGCGTGGAGGGCCGGGTGAAGGACGCGGCCCCCGAGGTGGAGTCCTCCGACGTGGACCGGGACGCGCTCGCCCGCTACGTGAAGGCGCGGCTGAAGGCCATCCAGAACTGCTACGAGAAGGAGCTGAAGCGGAACCCCAGCCTCAAGGGCAAGGTGATGGTCCGCTTCACCATCACCAAGGCCGGCCGCACCGGGGACATCGACATCGAGGAGAACACGATGGGGAACGAGGCGGTGGCCTCGTGCATCCGCACCGTGATCCGCAGTTGGATCTTCCCCTTCAAGCCCGAGGACGACGTCCCCGTCTCGTACCCGTTCGTCTTCTCGCCAGCGTCGTAGGCCCTGCCTAGACTGACGGGCGGATGCGCCCGGTCCGCCTCTCGGAGGTCCGAAACCTCGTCTCCCAGCCCGACTTCCAGGACTGGTGGGAGCAGCTCCGCTCCACCCTGGACGACCTGTCGACGGCGCAGGCGCGCTACACCCAGTCCCTCAAGGACACCGCCACCTCCGAGTTCAACGCGGAGCTGGCGCAGAAGAACGCCATCGACACCCTCTACCGCGCCGGCGAGTGCGAGGACGCCGCCGCCACCTTGAACTCCGACGCCACGGACGCGGAGAACGCCGCCTTCCAGCTGGTCTCCCAGTACGAGGACCTCCGCATCCACGTCTCCGAGGCCTGGTACCGGCTGGGGGCGCTGGAGAAGTCGGTGGACGAGCGCAAGGAGGCCGCCGCCGCGCACGGCAAGAAGTCGGAGGACGCGCTGCGCACCGCGCTCCGGGCCCAGGGCGCCGCGCAGGACGAGTACGAGCGGCTGTCCGCGCGCAAGCGCGAGGTGTGGGAGCGGGTGGAGGCCACCTGGGGCCGGCAGGCGGAGGCGTCGCTGCGGATGGCGGAGGCCAAGATGCGCAGCAAGCGCGTCCGCGCCGAGGCGGAGTCGCGCTTCCAGGAGGCGGAGCGGCTCAAGGCGCAAGCGGACCGCACCCGCGCCGAGTCGGAGCGGCTCTCCAACGAGGTCTCCGCCCTGCGCTCCCAGGTGGCGCGGCTCCTGGGGGACGCCGCCGCGAGGTTCGGCTGCGCCGCCGGCGAGGACTTCCTCTACTTCCGGCAGAAGGACCAGGAGCGCTGGGCGTTCTGCCTGGCGCTGGTGGAGGACGCGGAGAGCTACAACGTGGAGGTTCACCCCCTCTCCATCTACTCGGTGGAGCAGAAGCGCGGGGTGACGTTCCTGGAGCCGGCGCGGGAGCGCGCCGCCGCCGTGGACGAAGGGGACAAGCGGTTCGAGGAGTACTTCCTGCAGGGTCGGAAAGGGCGCACGTCCGTGGTCGGGACCTGACGTCCTTGTCCGGAGAGGAGAGAAGGCGCCATGGAGAAGCTGGCCGTCCTGTCGCGGTCGCCGCTGTTCGAGATGCTCTCGAACCAGGAGCTGGAGTACGTGGCGGACCTGTCCCGCCCTCGGAAGTTCACCGCCGGGCAGGTGGTGTTCGAGGAGGGGGAGCTGGGGGACAGCCTCTACGTCATCGTCAGCGGCGAGATGGAGGTCCTCAAGCGCGACGACAAGGGCAACCCGCAGCTGCTCACCCGGCTGGGGGCGCCCGAGTTCTTCGGGGAGATGTCCCTGATCGACAAGGAGTACCGGTCCGCCACCGTCAAGGCGCGGGCGGATTCGGAGCTGCTCCAGCTGACCGCGGAGAACTTGACCACCTTCCGCAAACAGCACCGGGACGGGTTCACCTTCGTGGTGATCAACATCGCCCGGGTCCTGTCCGCCCGCCTGCGGGAGGCCAACGCCAGGCCCGCTCCCGGGTAGCCCCGGGGGGCCCCGTTTGCTAAATTGCCCAGGGTTTCGGGCCGGTTTACGGTCGGTTTCCACACCTATGCGAGCCGTGTTGTTGGGATGGTCGCTCCTTGCTGGAGTGGCGGTGGCACAGACGCCGCCGGGCGGGGCCTCGCCCGTGGCCGTGGAGGGCGCTCCCGCCCCGGCCGCGGCCGCGGCCGCGGGGAATCCGCTCCCCGCGGGGCCCATGGCGGCGCCCCTGGCCGAGAAGGCGTCGGACGTGGCGGATCCGGAGAAGCTGCGGCGCAGCGTGGACGCGCTGGGGCGGATGCGGAACGTCCTCAAGGAGGTGCTGGGCAAGCTGGAGGAGGCCCGGAACACCAAGGACGTGGTGAAGCTGAACTGCGTCAACGAGAAGCTGACCCAGATCAAGGGCCTGCTCCGCATCTCCGAACAGTCCGACGTGGCCCTGCAGGAGGCGGTGGCGAAGAAGGAGACCTCCTCCGGCGAGCACGAGTTCACCAAGGTGATGATCGCGCGGCAGAAGGTGGACCAGCTCCGCGCGGAGGCCGAGGAGTGCATCGGCCAGCTCGCCTTCCGGACCGATGAGAACCTCACCGTCGAGGTCGAAGTGCCGGACGATCTCCCCAACCTCGATCCCACCAAGCCGCAGGACCCTGGTGTCGTGATCAATCGGCCGCCGCCGATCAGCCCCACGCTCTAGACGGGGCAGATGGAGACTCCGTAAGTGAAAGCGCGGGTGATGTTGGCGGGCGCCGCGGTCCTTGCGCTCCTCCTGCCCAGCACCGCGTCGGCCCAGGTCACCACCTCGGCGTCCGCCATGGCCCACCAGGGGCCCAACGGGCTCAAGGTGGGCGAAGGGCGGCTGCACCCGTTCGTGGACCTGGAGCCGCGCCTGGACACCGCCGCCGGCTTCTTCCCGGTGGGCGGGGGCGGCAACCCGTCCACGAACCCCTCGCCCGAGGTGGTGATGCACCTGCGGCCGGGGGTGAAGTTCGAGCTGCCCTCCAACGCGGTGTCGATCGACTTCAACGGCGCCGTCGAGTACCTCTACTTCACGGGCTTGCTCACCCCCGGCTCGTACGTGGCCTCCCGGCTGGAGGGCGCGGCGGACCTCGCCGCCACCGTCAACCGGCAGGGGGCGGTGGAGTTTCAGCTGGGGGACGACTTCGCCTACTCGGACAAGACGCGGAACCTGGCGCTGGGCGTGGGCGCGCTGTCGCTGTTCAACGAGGCGCGCGCCCAGCTCGACATCCGGCCCGGCGGCGGCGCGCTGGAGATCTCCCCGCGGGGCGCGTTCGGACTGGAGCAGTTCCAGCCGCTCTCGCTGGTCCCCCCCGCCGGGTGCAACGTCCTCACCTGCGTCCCGGCCAACATCTCGCAGATGAACTACACCAACTTCCGCGCCGGGCTGGACGGGCGGTGGAAGTTCCTGCCCAAGACCGCCATCGTCCTCGAGTCCAACTTCGACGCCCGGAGCTACCCCAGCGCGATCAACGCCGCCTTCAACACCCCCGCGCTCCTGCTGCGCGTGGTGGGCGGCCTGCAGGGCCTGCTCACGACCAAGGTCGCGGTGGTGGCCAAGGCGGGCTGGGGTTACGACTTCGCCACCCTCCCCTCGGCGGCGCCGGGGACCAACGCCAACACCTTCATCGGACACCTGGAGCTGTCGTACCTGATGACCGAGGCGTCGGTGCTCAAGGTCGGCTACTTCCGGTCGCTGGAGCCGACGCCGGTGTACCAGGTCAGCCGCGACGACCGGATCTACGGGGACGCCCGCCTGTTGCTCTCCGGGCGGCTGACGCTGCGCGCGTACGGGGCGCTGGACTTCCTGGGGTTCTACGGCGGGCAGGACCGGCTCGACATCGCGGTGACGCTGGACCCGGGCGCCGAGTACCAGATCTTCCCGTGGCTCTACGCCGCGGCCGGCTACACGCTCACCACCCGGACGTCGAGCGGCGCCAACGCGTCGAACGCCTCCACGGACAAGTACACCCGGCATGAGGCGCACCTTCGGATCACGGCGGCGTACTAGCGCGCTCGCGGCGGCGGCGGCGGTCGCGCTGGCGGGCGCGGCGTGCCGGTTCCCCCGGCAGGACTCCTCCTCCGGCGGCCCCATCTCCATGGAAGAGGCGCTGCGGATGCGGGACACCGCGCCGGGCGGCGGGAGCACGCTGGGGTCCGGGGACCTCTTGGAGATCAAGGTCTACGAGGAGCCGGACCTCTCCGGCCCGTTCCGGATCTCGCCGGAGGGGTCGATCGACTTTCCCCTGTGCGGGAAGGTGCCGCTGAACGGGAAGACGCAGGGGCAGGCCGCGGACGCGCTCACCGCCTGCCTGGCAGCGAAGTACCTCAAGCGCCCGAACGTGAGCGTGCTGCTGCGCGAGTACAACTCGAAGAAGGTGTTCGTGTTCGGGGAGGTCCAGAAGCCGGGGACGTTCCCGTTCGACTCGGACATGTCGATCATCCAGGCGGTGACGCTGGCGGGCGGGTTCACGAGGAGCGCGGCGCGCAACAGCATCAGCGTCACCCGCGTCATCGACGGGCAGGAGCGGAAGATCCGCGTGCCCGTCGAGGACATCGGCACCGGGAAGGAGCGGAACTTCCAGCTCCAGCCCGGCGACATCGTGTTCGTGCCGGAGAGCTTCTTCTAGGGCGGAGGGTTGGTTCACCAGGTCCCGCTCGGCACCGGCACCACGACCGGTGCGGGCGCGGGCCGTACGCCTGCCCGGCGTCCGCGATGGCCGCGCCCAGCAGCCCGGTCGCACGCGACGGCGGACGCCTTCAGTCGCCGGAGCCCTTGTTGGCGTCCTGCAGGCCGAGCGCGGCGATCCGGCTGGAGAGCGTGGTGCGCGGGACGCCCAGCTCGCGCGCGGCGCGGGCCACCACGCCGCCGTTCTTGTGGAGCGCGGCGCGGATGGTGGCGATCTCCGCCTCGTCGAGCTGCGCGCGGGCGCGCTGCAGGTCCTGCCAGGTGGGCGGGCCGCCCGGGCCGCGGAGCGGGAGCGCGGAGCTGCCCTCCAGGTCCACCTCCAGGTCGCGCGGCTCGACGTGCTCGGGCGTCAGCGCCGTGGCGCGCTGGTCCTCGGCGACGGCGCGGTCGCGCGCGCGGAGGATGAGGCGCTCCATCTGGCGGACGTTGCCGGACCAGGGGATGGCCGCCGAGGCGAGCATCCGCCGCAGCGGCATGGAGAGCGTCCAGCTCCTTCCAGGATCCGCGCGGCGGAGCGTGGCCTCGGCGAGGAAGGCGATGTCCTCGCGGCGCTCGCGCAGCGGCGGGACGACCAGCGTCACCCCGGCGAGGCGGAAGTAGAGGTCCTCGCGGAAGGCGCCCTCCCGGACCGCGGCGCGGAGGTCGCCGTTGGTGGCGCAGATCAGCCGCACGTCGGCGTGCTTCGGCTCCGGGCGCTCGTGGCCGAGCGGGCGGTAGGTGCCGAACTGGGTGAAGTCCAGAAGCAGCCGCTGCGCGTGCGGCGGGAGGTTGAGCACCTCGTCGAAGATCAGCGTCCCGCCGTCGGCGAACTCCACCAGCCCTACCCGGCGGCCGGTGGCGCCGGAGAAGGCGCCGCGCTCGTGGCCGAACAGCTCGGAGGTGATGGTGTTGAGGTCGTCGGCCCCGCCCAGCATGGCGCGGACGATGGGCCGGCGGCCGGAGGCTTCGGCGATGGCGCGGGCCAAGAGCGTCTTGCCGGTGCCGGACTCGCCCAGGATGAGGATGGGCGAGTCGCCCTGCAGCGCGGCGCGCACGTCGCGCCGGAGCGCCGCCATCCCGTTCGCCGCCAGGAGCTCCTCCAGCGGCGGCGAACGCCCCACCTCCAGCACGTTGGAGCGCGCCTCGTGGAGGTGCTCGCGCTCGGCGCGGGCGCGGCTCTCCTGCTCCAGCATGGCGGCGACCAGGATGGACGCCGACATGAAGAACTCCACGTGGGGACCCTCCACGTGCTTCCGGGCGTCGCGGAAGTCGACGTACAGCACGCCGCGCACGCCGCCAGGCGCGCTGCCCCCCTGCAGCGGCGCGGCGAGCGCGGCGAGAATTCCCAGGTCCGTGACGCTCTCGCTGGAGACCGCGTTCTTGGTGCGGTCCCAGACCACGCAGTGGCCGCTCCCCACGGCCTCCCGCGCGATGGTGCGACTGATCTCCTGTTGCTCCACGGGTGTCAGCGGCCGCTTCTGGCCGCGCGCCTTCACCGGTTGGAGCACCCCCCCTTCCCCCGCGAGCATCACCAGCCCGCGGTCAGCCCCCAGCAGATCCATCAGGATGTCGATGGAGTCGTCGAGGACCGTGTCGCGACCCGAGAGCGCGAACAACCGCTCCACCAGCGCACGCATCGCCCGCCACAGGTCGTCCGGAGCGGGCGACTGGATGCGGGAGAGTGCTTGGTCTGGTGAAGTGGGAGCGGTCACATTTACTTGCGGGTGGTGTTGTCCGTCGGGTCGCCCGGGCCGTCCGTCGGCTTGGCGAACCGGATCTGCTTGCCGCCCTTGCGGGTGTTCTTGGTGCGGCGGCTGGTGGAGAGCGTGCGCTTCGAGCGGGTCTGGATCTTCTTCACGGCGGTCATGTTAGCTCCTCGTCGGTGTGCTGGCTCACGAGACAGCAAACCGGATGCCAGTGGTCAGGGTCCGGAGGCGGAAGCGCATCGAAAGCCCAACCCGCTGCCCACCTCCCGTTCCTTCCAGCGTCCCCGCCCGGTGCTCCGGAGAAGAATCTGGGTGCGGAAGGAGGCGCCCCGGAGGACGCGCCATTCGCCGTCGACGCTGCCGGCGGGCGCGTCCACCTTCGGGTCCTCGCAAGGGTTGCACTGCGGATAATAGGGGAGGGTGAAGGCGTCGAAGACCCACTCGGAGACGTTGCCGCCCATCCCATGGACCCCCTCGGGGGTCACATCCTGCGGCGCCTCGTCCACCGGCTGGGGACCAAGCGGAAGGGCGGTACAGGTCCCTCCGTCGCCCCGGCTGAAGACCACCCCGTCGCACCGGGGCTTCTCGTTTCCCCATGGGTACTTGCGGCTCGTCAGGCCGCGCGCGGCGCGCTCCCACTCCGCCTCGGTGGGGAGGCGCTTCCCGCGCGACTTGCAGTAGGCGAGCGCCGCGTTCCAGGTCACCTGGACGACCGGCATGTGCTCCATGCCCTTCCTGGGCAGGAATTTCTTGTGCCCCTGGAGCTCGATCCCGCTGCCTTGCTTCCACAGGTCCACGAACAGGGTTCCCTGGAGGTCGCGCACGTAGCGCTGAGGCTGATCTTCGTCGTCCTCGATGGTGAGGCGGCCCGGATCGACGCTCAGCCAATCCGCGAACTCGGCGTTGGTGACCTCGTGCTCGTCGATGAAGAACTCCGAGAGCTTCACGCGGCGCGCAGGCTGCTCCCGCTCGATGATGGTCCGGCAGTTCGGCACGTCGTCCGTGCAGGTGGACTGGAGGGCCTCCACCTCTTGCGGCGTGTTCCCCATGGTGAAGCTCCCGGCCGGGAAGCACACCATCCCCGCCAGCTTGTGCGTACAGGTGGGGGCCGGCTTGAATCCTTCGTAGGCCCCGAAGGAGCCCACCGCGGCGACCGCGACCACCGCGGCGGAGATCTGCGCTACCCGCCGCGCCCGGTAGCTCAGGCTGATGTGGACCGGGACCTCCAGCGTGTCCGACACGTCCGCGTACCGGGTGAGGATGGCGATGGCCCCGTCCAGGTTCTCGGGCCGGTCCGCCGGCTCCTTGGACAGCATCGACTTCACCAGGTCGGACAGGTCCTGCGGGCACTCCGGCATCACCTCGGAGAGGGGCGGGAAGTTGGCGGCGAGGACCTTCTTGAGCACCTGCCCCAGGTTCTCCGCCTCGGTGGGCCGGTCCCCGGTCAGGCACTCGTAGAGGACGACCCCGGCGGCGAAGACGTCCACCCGCTGGTCGACGTTGGATTCGCCGAGGATCTGCTCCGGCGCCATGTAATGCGGCGTCCCCACCATCATTCCACTGACGGTGAGGGTGGCGGTGTCGAGGGCGAGCTTCCCCAGGCTGAGGGCCTTCACCAGGCCGAGGTCGAGGAGCTTCACCTGGACGGGGGCGGCCCCGGTCTCCTTGGAGCGGTGGAGGAAGATGTTGGCGGGCTTGAGGTCGCGGTGGATGAGGCCCTTGGCGTGCAGCGCCCTGAGGGCCATCAGCGCCGGGAGGAGGACGTAGGCCGTCTGCGAGAGGGTGAGCTTTCGCTCCTGGTGGAGGTGGTCCGCGAGCGACTGGCCCTCCAGCAGCTCCATCACGATGGCGGGGGTGCCGTCCGCGTTCTCGACGATGCCGTGGACCTGGACGAGGTTGGGGTGGCTGAGGGCGGCGGCGATGCGCCCCTCGCGGCGCAGGCGCCCGCGCGCGTCCGTGCGGGAGACCGCCTCGGGCTTGAGCAGCTTGAGCGCGACCCGCTGGTTGGTCTCCGTGTCGACCGACGCCCAGACCACGCCCGTGCCGCCCTCTCCGAGGGTGCGCTCCAGCCGGTAGCGATTCGCGAAGAGCGCGCCCGGGGCGGCGCCTGACGGGGAAGCCGGGCCTTCCACGGGTCGGAGCGTAGACGATTCCATCCTGATCGGAGTGACGATTCCCCGTCGGAGCGACGACGCTTCGCCGTCGAACCTTGGCTCTTTGAAGACGTTCGAGCCAGGTGCTGTTTACCTCAATTGGCGCCCTTGCCGCACCTCGTCAGCCTGGAGAGGGAGAGGCGTGAAGGTGGTGGCATATGTAGGCAAGAGCTGGCAGCGTGCTGGGCAAAAGCGCTACAGTGGCTACAATTGCCGTATGGCGAAGAAGAGGGCACCGGGCATCCAGACGGCAGGCATCCGGGAGGTCCGGGCCAAGTTCTCGCAGTACGTCCGCGCCGTGGAGCAGGGGGACATGGTGGAGGTGACCGACCGCGGTCAGGTCGTCGCGTGCCTGGTGTCTCCGGAGAAGGTGGCGGAGGCCCACCTGACGCCCGTCGACCGGGCGCGACGGCAGATGCTCGCGGAGGGGTTCTTCTCTCGCCTGGGGACCCGGGACAAGGGGCCGCTGCCTCCGGCGACCGGCCTCGGCCTCAGCGATGAGGAGTTCGAAGAGGTGATGGACTTCGTTCGCGGAGATCGAGACCTTTGAGGGCGCTGTACGTGGAGACGAGCGCACTGGCCCGCGCATACCTGCACGAAGACGCCAGCGCTCAAGCAGCTCTCACCTCCGAGCTCGAATCGGCCGATACCGTCGTGACGTCAGCGCTGACCGCCGTCGAGCTCCGCCGCGCAGTCGTGCAGGTCACTACCAGTGGGCGAGTGCCGCAGGAGCGCGCCAACGAGTCGTTGCGTCGTGCCCTCGAGGTGCTCGCCCGGATCGACGTTGTTCCGCTGGACGAGCCTGTCCTCGCCCGGGCCGGTGGCGCCTTCCCGCTGCCGATAAGGACATTGGATGCCCTCCATGTGGCGAGCGCGTTGGAGGTGCGGCTTCAAAGAGAGGTCACCGCCCTGGTGATGTTGTCTCGGGACAAACGCGTGAGGGACGTGGCGGCTGCCATGGGCATCCAGCTGGTCTAGCTTCCGACCCATGGCCGACGTGACCATCAAGCAGATCGACGAGATGGACCACTACCAGGGACCGAACGCGCTCCCGGGCATCATGTTCCGATCCGCCGGCCGCCAGCTCGGCGTGTCCGCGTGGGGGATGAACGTGCTCGACCTGGAGCCGGGCTGCGCGAGCTACCCCGAGCACGACCACACCAAGGACGGCCAGGAGGAGGTCTACGTCGTCCTCCGCGGCGCCGCCACGCTCCACGCGGGCGACGAGCGCTTCGAGCTCAAGGTGGGCGAGATGGTCCGCGTCGCTCCTGGTCAGAAGCGGAAGTTCGTCGCCGGGCCGGAGGGGCTGAGGCTCCTCGCCCTGGGCGCCACGCCCGGCCAGGCATACCAGGGCCGGCGCTGAGTCCCGCGGCGCTCACGCGGCGACCGCCTCGACCTCGACGCTGTCGACCGCCGCCGCCGGCTCCAGCACTCGCATCGGCGCCGCCTCGAGCGCGTCCAGCGCTCGCCGCGCGCACGCCACCAGCTCCAGCAGCCGCACATCCGGCGCCGCCCACAGCCTCCGCGCTTCCGCCTCCAGCCGGTCCAGCGCGCCCTGCGCCAAGGCCACGCACCGCGCCCAGATCTTCGGCCGCCCATCCATCCACCCGGCCGCGATCCGCTGCGGGATCTCCAGCGCCGCGGGCCTGAGCGCGTCCTCCTCCTCCGCCGTCACGTCGAACACCCGCACCGCCAGCTCCATCCCGTACCGCCACGCCTCCAGCTCCCGGAACCCACCGCCACCGCCCGCCATTGCTCGCCCTCCCCCGAACACCACGCGCACCCGATACTGCTCTTGTGTTCAGGCGCACGTGTATCAAGGGCCTCTGACACTCCGCGGGCGCTACGGCGACTTCGGCGCGTACCGGCGCGGCGTCCAGCCGATGTCGCGGAGGAACCCCGCCACCTCCCGCTTGAGGTCGACCGCCAGGTTCGGCCCGCAGCACAGGACGTCGCCGATCATCACGTCCACCGGCGCGCCGTCGATCCGGCACATCTCCCCGCCCGCCTCGCGCACCAGCAGCGCGCCGGCCGCGATGTCCCACGGCTTGAGGCCGAACTCGAAGTACCCGTCGAACCTCCCCGCCGCGACGTACGCCAGGTCGAGCGCGGCGGCGCCCATCCGCCGGACGCCCTGCACCTGCCGGATGATCCGGTTGAACAGCCCGATCGGCGCCTCGGGGTGCTCGCGGACGTCGTAGGGGAACCCGGTGCACACCAGGGCGCGCTGCAGGGTGGCGGCGGCGCTGGCGCGGATGGGCGCGCCGTTGAGCGTGGCGCCCAGCCCCTTCCCCGCGGAGAACATCTCGTCCCGCACCGGGTCGTAGACCGCGCCGGCCAGCAGCTCCGCCCCCTCCGCCACGCCGACCGTCACGCAGAAGTGCGGCACGCGGTGGGCGTAGTTGGTGGTGCCGTCGAGCGGGTCGACGAACCAGCGCATCCCGTCGCCGCCGGAGGACAGCCCGCTCTCCTCCGCGAGCACCGAGTGCGACGGGTGGCGGGACCGGATGAACGCCAGCAGCTCCGCCTCGCTGGCCCGGTCCGCGTCCGTCACCAGGTCGATGCCGCCCTTGTACTCGATGGTCCGGACCCCGAGGAACCGCTCGCGCAGCAGCGCCCCGGCGCGCCGAGCGCCCTCCTCCGCCGTCGCCCGCAAGGACGCGGCGGACTCCGGATCCGGCGGCGGCGGCGGCGTCACGGCGCGCTCACTTCTCCGCCAGCAGCGGGTCGATCTCCTTGCCGTACCCCTTCACGTCGGTGGGCGCGTAGCCCTGGTGCGTGACCCGGATGGCGCCTTGCTTGTCCACGATGATCGCCGTGGGGATGGCCTGGAAGTGGAGCATGCCCTCGGCGACCTTGGCGTCGCGGTCCACCAGCACCGGGACCTTGAGGCCGACCTCCTGGAGGAACTCGCCGATCTTGTTCGGGTCGCCGTCCACGCTCACGGCGTAGAAGTGCACGCCGCGGTCGCGGTAGGCGGCGGCCAGCGATTCCCACTCGGGGAGCGCGGCCTTGCAGGGCTCGCACCAGGTGGCCCAGAAGTCGATGACCACCACGCTGCCGCGCTCGTCGCCCATGTTCACCAGCGTTCCGTCGTCGGGGTACTGCGGCAGCGCCACCGGCGGGAGCATGTTTTTCGGAGGGGAGGCGGCGTGCGCGCAGGCGGAGGAGAGCGCGACCGCGCCGGCGGCGAGGGCGAGGCGGAGCAGGTTCATGCGCGCATCTTCCCTCGAAACGCGCGCGGAGGGTGCCTCATGCCCGGGCTGGCAGCGCCTTCAACAGCTTCTCGATGAAGCCGCCGAAGGACCCGTTGCTCATCACCAGGATGAGGTCGTTGGCCTTCGCCTCGCCCGCCACCAGCGCCACCAGCCGGTCCACCGAGGTCTCCGCCTCGCCGGGAATCCCGCGCGCGCGGAGCTCCTCCACGATGCGGCCCACGTCCAGCTCCTCCCCCGCGGGCACCTTGTCGTGCTTCTCCGGGACCTTGATGCTCGCGCGCGCGGCGCCGTCGAACGCCAGCGCGTACTCCTTCTGGTGGATGTTGCGGCGGCTGGTGTTGGAGCGGGGCTCGAAGACGGCCCACAGGCGGCGGGAGGGGTAGCGCGCGCGGATGGCGGAGATGGTCTCGCGCACCGCGGTGGGGTGATGGGCGAAGTCGTCCACCACCATCACGCCGCCGATCTCCGCCCGCACCTCCTGCCGCCGCTTCACGCCCTGGAAGGTGGAGAAGCCGTGGCGGATCTCCTCGTGCGAGAGCCCGAGCGCCTTCGCCGCCGCGTACACCCCCAGCGCGTTCTCCACGTTGTGCAGGCCGGAGAGCGGGAGGAGCACCTCGCCGAGGGAGGTCCCGCGCTCCAGGACCTCGAAGCGCGCGCCTTCGGGGGAGAAGCGGACGTTGCGCGGGCGGACGTCGACGGAGGCGTTCTCGTGTCCCTGGTAGCTCACCACCCGCGCCTTCGACATCCGGGCGATGGTGACGGCGTTGGGGTACGCGCCGCTCACCGCGATGAAGCCGCCGTCGGGGAGGAGGCGGGCGAAGTCGGCGAAGGCGGATTCGTAGTGCGGGAGGTCGCGGTAGATGTCCGCGTGGTCCAGCTCCACGCTGGTGAGGATGGCGGTGCGCGGCTGGTAGTGGAGGAACTTGGGGCCCTTGTCGAAGTAGGCGGTGTCGTACTCGTCGCCCTCGACGACGAAGTGCGGGCCCTGCCCGAAGCGGTAGTTCCCCGAGTAGTTCAAGGTCACGCCGCCGACGAGGAAGGACGGGTCGCGGCCGGCGTCGGCCAGGACGTGGCCCATGAGGGAGGACGTGGTGGTCTTTCCGTGCGTGCCGGCGACGACCACCGAGTGCCGCTGCTTCAGGAACAGCGCCCCGAGCGCGGCCGGGAAGCTCATCTGCGGGAGGCGGCGCGCGCGGACCTCGGTCGCCTCGGGGTTCACCCGGCGGATGACGTTGCCGATGATGACGAGGTCGGGGCGGGCGGCGTCGAGGTTGGCGGGCGCGTAGGGCGCGAGCGCCTGGATGCCCCACGCCTTCAGCTGGTCGCTCATCGGCGGGTAGACGTTCTCGTCCGACCCGGTCACCTCGTAGCCCGCCGCCTTCAGCATCCCGGCGAAGGAGCCCATCCCCGTGCCCGCCACGCCGACGAGGTGGATCCGGCGGATGGACTTCGGGTCGATGGAGGTGACGACGTTGCCGTTGTCGGTGTCGGCGGTCATGGCGTGAGGGTGTTCACGACGAGGTCGTGGAAGCGAGGGCGGATGTCCTTGATGCGACCGTCCGCTCGGCCGAAGTACGTCCGGTTGGTGCAGAGCGCCACCGAGAGCCGGCGCGGGAGGTCGACCCACAGGCTGACGCCCGTGAAGCCGAGGTGGCCCACGGCGGGCCCCGGCTTGCCCAACCGCTGCCCGGCGGAGGAACCGACCAGGGAGGGCGTGTCGAACCCCAGCGCGCGCGTGCTGCCGGGGACGGAGGTGTCGACCTGGAAGGCGTGCGCCCAGCGGTCGGGCGGCGCGAGGCGGTTGGCGCCCTGGAGCTCCTCGAGGAGGCGCTGGCCGAAGCGCGCCACCTCCACCGCCGTGCCGAAGAGGCCCGCATGCCCCGCGACGCCGTCCATCACCCAGGCGTTGTCGTCGTCCACCTCGCCGGCGCGAGAGGACTTGGGGGCGGGGAAGGGAGGCCAGAGTCCTTCCTGGCCCGGGGCGTGCTCGCGGGGGCGGAGGACGCCGGTGGGGGCGATGGTCGGGGGCGGCGGGTCGACGTGCTGCGAGAGGCGGCGGAAGTGGAGGTCCACGCCGAGGCGGGAGGCGACGCGGTCCTCGTGGAGGTTCTCGAGGGTCTCGGAGGCGGCGTCGGAGAGGACCTCGCCGAGGAGGATGAAGCCCACGTCGCTGTAGACGGCGGCGGCGCGCGGCTGGCGGCGGAGGGGTTGCTGGGAGGCGGCGTCGACGACGGTGGTGCGGACGTCCATGCGGACGGCGGCGGGGCAGCGCGGGTCGAAGAGCGCCGGGACCGCGGGCATCACCTTGGCGAAGTAGGGGACGAAGGCCGGGAGACCGGAGCGGTGGTAGAGGAGGTCGGCGAGGGTGACGCCGGCCTGGCTCGCCGGGGAGCGCGGGAAGAAGCGCGAGAGCGGCGTGTCCGGGGCCAGGCTCCCCTCCGACCAGAGGGTGACGAAGGCGGCGGTGGTGCAGCAGATCTTCGTGAGGGAGCCGAGGTCGAAGAGGGTGGAGTCGCTGGCCGCGCCCGCCGCGGCGGAGAAGGCGAGCTGGCCGTCGCGGAAGACGGCCGCCTGGGCCGCGGGGAAGATGCGCTGGGAGACCCCCTCCTCGAGCAGCGCGCGGATGGGCTGGTGGGCGCTCATGCCGCGAGGGGTTCGAGGAAGGTGAGGGTGGGGCTCGCGCTCGAGTCGAGCTCGGCCAGGACCCCGTGCGGGAGGGCGTGGTTCACCTCGCCGTGGCCGAAGGGAAAGCCGGCGGCGCACGGGAGGCCGGTGGCGCGGGCGAGCTCCTCGAGGATGGTGTGGGGGCCGTAGTCGGCGGCGGCGGCGGCGGGCTCCTCGCAGTTGGTGAAGTCGCCGAGGACGATGCCGGCGACCTGGGTGAAGACGCCGGCGAGGTCGAGGTGCGTCCACATGCGGTCGAGGCGGTAGGGGCGCTCGCCGATGTCCTCGAGGAAGAGGAGCGCGCCGCGGAGGTCGGGGAGGTACGGCGTCCCGAGGAGGCGCGTGAGGACGGAGAGATTCCCACCCACGAGCCGCCCGCGCGCGCGGCCGGGGACGAGCGCGCGCGTGCCCTTCAGCGGCGGCGCGGGCTGGTCGGATTCGAGGAGGGTGTAGAGGCGCTCGAGGGCGTCGGGCGGTTGCTTCGCCAGCTGCGTGAGGACGGGGCCGTGGATGGAGGCGCGGTCGCGAGCGAGGAGCGCGAGGTGGAGCGAGGTGATGTCGGAGAAGCCGACGAGGGGCTTGAGAGGGGCGTCGTCGAGGCGGAGGCGGCGGAGGAGCCGCATCGCGCCGTAGCCGCCACGCGCGCAGAAGACGGCGCGGGTGCGGTCGTCGCGGAGGGCCTGGTGGAGCTCGTCGAGGCGGCGGTCGTCGTCGCCGGCGAGGTAGCGGGATTTCGAGTAGAGGCCCGGGTCGAAGATGGGCTCGTAGCGGCGGGCGAGGACGTCGAATCCAGCCTCGAAGGATTCACGGTCGAACGGGCCCGCGGGCGCGATGATGCTGACCCGATCCGCCGGCCTCAGACGTGGCGGCTTCTGGACCACGGGCCCCTCATAGCACGCGGCCCAGGGTCAGGGTCGCTCCGCTCAGGCGGATTCCCAGGCGGAGGCGTCGAGGTCGGGGAAGGTGACCTTGCACTGGCCGGCGAAGCGGCCGCGGACGGTCGCGGAGCCGCCGCTGTCGAGGCGCCCCTCGCGGCTGGTGCCATCAGGGAGGACGATCTTGTAGCGCTCGTTGGGGATGGGGTTTCCGTCCTCGCCCACGAGGCGGATGTTGACGTAGCTCTCCGGATCTTCCGGCGTCGGGTCGTCGGGGATGGGGTCGACCGGCTTGGGGTCGTCCGCCTTGACGTGCGGGATGTTGGGCGGGTTGCGGCGGTAGGCGATGAGCGTGCCGGAGCGGAAGGCCTCGTCGAGACGGCGGGTGATCTCCCGGCGGAGCTCGAGCGAGGCGGCTTGGCCGAGACCAGGACGGGTAGGGCCACCGACGACCGCGTAGAGGTCGAAGACGACCGAGGAGGCGGTCGTGGTGAAGGCGTACTCGATGGCAGAGCGGGCGAAGATCGGCGGGAGTGGGCTCCAGCCCTTGAGGGTCGGGCGATCGCCGAGGCGGGTGACGAGGTAGTCGCCGGCAACGGCCGGAAGCCACCAGCGGCGTGGTTCGACTGCTTCCATGGGGGCGAGTCTAGCTCAAGGGGAGCGGGTCCAGATCGAAGCGAAGAAGCCGTCGGTGGCGTGGAGGTGGGGGAGGACGCGGAAGAAGCCGTCGGGGGTGGGGAGGATGGGGGAGGGGAGGCGGTGGAAGTCGGGGTGGGTGCGTTCGAAGTGGAGGGCGATCTCCTCGTTCTCGGCGCGGCGGATGGTGCAGGTGGCGTAGACGAGGCGGCCGCCCGGGCGGACGTGGCGGGCGGCGGTGGAGAGGATGGAGCGCTGGAGGGCGGGGAGCGCGTCGAGGGTGGCGGGGTCGATGCGCCAGCGGAGGTCGGGGCCGCGGCGGAGGGCGCCCAGCTCGGAGCAGGGGGCGTCGACGAGGACGCGGTCGCAGGGGGCGGTGGGGAGGGAGTCGACGCGGATGGAGGTGAAGCCCGCGCGGGCGGCGCGCTGGCGGAGGCGGGAGAGGCGCTCGCGGGAGGGGTCGTGGGCGTGGATGGTGGCGCGGTCGTGGGTGACGTCGGCGAGGAGGAGGGTCTTGCCCCCCGCGCCGGCGCAGAAGTCGAGGATGGTCTCGGAGGGTTGGGCATCGAGGAGCAGGCCGATGAGCTGGCTCCCCTCGTCCTGGGGTTCGAGGAGGCCGCGCTGGTAGGCGGGGAGGCCGAGGATGTTCGGGCGGCCGGGGAGGATCAGGCCGAGGGGGGAGATCTGGCAGCGGCGCGCGCCGCGGAGAGAGGCGAGGAGCTCGTCGTCGATGGGCGTGCGCTGGACGCGGAGGCAGACGGGGCCGGGGAGGTTGATGGCGTTGGCGAAGGCGTCTGCGTCGTCGTGCAGTTCCTCGATCAGGACGCGCTCCAACCAGTCGGGGAGGGAGGCGCGGTCGGCGAGGCGGTCGAGCGGGTCAGAGGGGTGGGCGATGAGGGTGTCGAGGAGCGCCTCGGGTGTGGCGGGGACTCCGTGGAGGAGCGCGGCGAGGCGGCGGCGCCAGAGGCCGACGCCGAAGACGGCCTCGGCGGAAGCGCGACGCTGGTCAGAGGAGAGCTCCTGATGGGCGCGGAGAAAGCGATCGAGAGCGCGCTCAGCAGCGTCCCCGTAGAGGACTCGCGCGATCACGGGGAGCAAATCCCCCCTGACCTCCAAGGTGATCGCCGACCAGGGCACCTCGCCCAGCCGCTCCCACGCCGGGGTGCCCGAAAGGTTGACAGGGCCCACGCGGTTCCCTAAGACCTCACGCCCAAAGGTAGTCCTGTATATTCCCCGATAGCTCAGCTGGTAGAGCGGGTGACTGTTAATCACCATGTCCGTGGTTCGAGTCCACGTCGGGGAGCTTCGCCGGCCCATATGATGGAAACCCTCGATCATCTCGGTCGAGGGTTCCGTCGGGATGTGCGCATGGATGGATTCGTGGCCGTCACGGATCCTGGCTGGTACCAGCAACTGTCGCTGAGTCCTGGTCCGAAGGACGCCAACTTCTGGCGGCCGTCGCTTCGGGCGTTTCGCCTGGATCAGGGTACTCCGTTCTTCTTCAAGCTCCGGGCGCCGTACCGGAAGATCGCCGGCTTCGGCTACTTCGCGGGGTTCACCGTCCTACCGGACTGGCTCGCGTGGGAGACGTTCGGCGAGTCGAACGGCGTGCCGAGCCTTACAGAGCTCCGGGACCGCCTCTCGAGCATTCAGCACGGCGCACGGATCGAAGCGGATCTAGCCGGGCGCATCGGGTGTTGCCTCATTGCGGAGGCTCGATTCTTCCAGGAGCTGGCCTGGGTCGAACCTCCTGGCGACTGGTCACCCAGGACCCAGACCGGCACGAGGATCAACCTGAACGCTGGGGAGGGTAGGCGGATCCTGGCGGAGTGCCTCGAGCGAACCGCAGCGTCGCCGACCTTGCCGTCCATTCTCGAAGACAGTGGCGCGGGTTCCCGGTTCGGGCCGCCGGTGTTGCATGCGCCAAGACTGGGTCAGTCGATCTTCCGCATCCGTGTGCTCGACGCATACGAAAGGGCATGTGCCGTCACCGGCGAGCATTCACTCCCGGTTCTCGATGCCGCGCACATCATGCCGTATTCGAACGGCGGCGCGCACGCCATCTACAATGGGATCGTCCTTCGCTCGGATCTGCATCGCTTGTTCGACCACGGGTACGTGGCCATCGATGAGGATCACCGGTTCCTGGTCGGCGACCGCTTGAAACGAGATTTCGAAAATGGTCGTTCATACTACGGTTGGCGTGGCCAGCCGGTGACGCTACCTCGGGATCCGGGTCTGCGGCCGTCTCCGATGGCCCTGAGGTGGCATCGTGATACCGTATTCCTCGGATGAGGAATACGGCCGAGAGTTGAGAAATGCGAACGGAGTTCGTGTCCACACACGACGGCAGCCTCCTCCGGGCAGTGCGGAATACGCTGGTCGGTGCGGAGCGCGTCCTCATGTGTACCGCCTTCGTCAAGGAGGCCGGTCTCCATCTCATCGCGCGTGAGCTCGAAAGCCTCCGGTCGCGGCGGAGGCAAGTCCGTCTGCTCGTGACGACGACGTGGAAGAGCACCACGACCGCGGCCCTCGAACGCGCGCGTGCGTTGAACGTCGAGGTGGCTGTTTACAACCGGACGAGTGGAACGTTCCACCCGAAGGTGTTCCTCGGAATCGGCCACCGCGGCCGTTGTCGCGCCGTGATCGGTTCGGCCAACCTGACCAGCGGGCTGTCAGCGAACGTGGAGGCCGGGCTGGCCATGGAGGGGACGCTGCGAGATCAACCACTGAGGTCGGCCTGGGAGTGGGCGGAGATTCAGTGGGGTGAGCCGATCGTGGAGTATTGGCACCCCAGTGGGGTCGCGACTGTACCGGCGATGGAGGACCTGGAGCCAGAGCTCCAGGTGGCGATCGAGGCGGCACGCTTGGCGGATCCGGTCTTTTACACGCTCGGGCCACGGCCCCGGAGGAACCTCGTCACCCAGGTTCGCCCAGATGGCGTCTACGTCGAAACCGAGAAGTCGCGCGCCAGGCACGGAGGTGCGGAGCGGGTCGATGCATGGATGTTCAACCTGGCCTGGAAGCGCTTGGTGACCCACAGACGCCTGTCCAACACCACGCTCTTGAATGAGCTCCGTGTCATGAGATCGAGCGCGATCTGTGCGGTCCTCGCACGCCTGCCTGGAGTGCGCCGAGCCGAGGGCGGAAAGATCGAGTTGCTCATGTCATTACCTTGATACGCATCCCCAAGGGCTCGTCAGCAGACGGAGATGGAGGGACCGATTCATAAGTGAGGTCGGTCATTTTACCGGCCAATGCGCTGCGGAGGTCATCCAACACCGCTTGTGCCGCTGCGCGGTCTGCTCATCCAGCGGTTCCGCTCTGCAGTCGAAAGTCGCCGTATCGTCAGTCGATCTTGACCTGTCTGACCACTGCCCCCGCTTCGAGGTGTCTCGTCTGCGCCAAGACCTGAGCGCTCAACGACCAGTAGACCTCGAGATCGCTCATCTCGTTGTTCTCCAATTGGTCCTCGCCCCCCAAGAGCGGTGAAACCTTGTACCCAATGCACTCAGTCGGTCCGGGCGGCGAATGTCCCGTCCGTAGCCATTCCTCGAAGACCGTGTCGGCGAGTGCCGCATCGCCGTGCTCGATGAGCTCGCTCTCATGGAACGCCAGGAACGTAGTGGGAATCTCCAGGGCTTCGCCGAAGCCAGGGTCGAACAGGAGCACGAGGGGTTCACTGTTCTCGGTGCGCTGAGCATCAAGGGCAAACTGTCTACCCATCCAGTCGTATGCGAAGGTCGAGAACCTACCCACGTGCCCAGGGAATGCCTCGCCGATCAATGCATCCCATTTCACTCGGCGAGCCAACGGATGGACGCGGTATACGCCATGGTTGAAAGTGGTGCCTGCATATTGGTCCATGAACTCCTGGTACCCGCGGGCGCGCTCGAGGAGATTCGTCACCACCTGGGTGCCGGTAGTGGTGGGATCTCTGCCCGTCACGAGATAGCGCTGACTGAAGCGTGGGAAGAGGTTACTCAAGCGTGATGTTCCCGACGGGAGTGCCCGGTGGCAGATCCTTGATCGCCTGCTGGATCTGAGCGCCCAAGCTTCGATTGACGCTGCTGTCCAACGGCAACATGTTCTCGACAGAGTCTCTTCCATTGAGCTGCAGGTCGACGCAGTGGTCAACGTCGCAGCCGGGCGGTAATGAATTGCCCTGGCTCTTGTACCTCGAAGCCGCACTCCGCTTCATGCGTAGCGGGTTCTTGACGACCCTGCGTTGCTGGGCCTCGTTGAGCGCCTTCACCTTTGCCCGAGCTTCGGCGCGTTGCTGCTCCGTCCACCCCTCCTTGTACTTGAGCTTGATGTCCACCGGCTTCGTCGCGCCAGACGAAGTGCCGGGATTTGGACCCTGCACCGCCATCGCGAGGCCAGCCGCGCCCTGAGCAGCACCTTCGACGGCGATGGCCACGCCACCCTGGAGTACGCGCACCTCCTTGACCGCGCCGACCGCCTCCAGCCCAACCCCTCCGGTCTCCGCCGCCAGCGCGGCTGATGCTTGAGCGGCCCGCGGGAGCTTCATCAGCCGGGCAATCAGGCCGCCCTCGGCGATGGCGGCGGTGGCCAGCAGGATGAGGATTCTCGCGGTCTGGGTCCCGACGAGATGCCCGTAGCGTTGACCCGCTGCCCGGACATCGTTGAACGTCTTCGCGGCGTCCAGCTCGCGGACCATCTGGATCCACCCGAAGACGAGATCGCACACCGCCCGCGCCCCGAGGTACGCGGTCAAGACCATCGTGGCGGCGGCCGCCGGAATCTTCGACAGCAGCTCCGGAATCGCGATGGTGGCCATGAAGATGACCAGGCCGGTCAAGAGGACGAACCGGATGGTCGACGGGTCGATGGTGCTCTTCACCTCTCCGACGAAGCCGTCCCACTGAGAGCCCATCGCGAAGTCGAACGCGATCTCGTAGATGCTGGAGGCGGTCAGCGGCCCCTCATGGCAATTGGTCCGGTGGGCCGCAGCGCACCAGGCCCGGTACTCCCGGCCAATCTCTTCCAGCGCCGCTGGCCCGGAGCCCCAGCTCGCGAGGACCACGCGAAGCTCCCCAGGCTGGCGGCCGTGGAATCGCGGGTCCGCCACCAATCGCCGTAGCTCGGCCCGGGTCTCCTCCACGTTCACATAGGGAAGGAGGTCATCGATCGCCCTCCGCAGCTCCAGTTCCTCCAGCACGGGAGAGGCTACGGCCCTGGGCGCGCGGGGAAGGAAGACTCGCTCCTCGACGTCCGATTGCCTGCGCCCCCTCACCGTGCCGCACGAGACGGCGAGGAGTGCGGTGAGGACTGACGCGAGGGTTCGAGTGACGATTGTCCTCACAGGCCCAAACGGTACCGCGCTCTGGCTGCCCTCTGAAAGAATGCGGGACGCCTTGTGGAGGACCCTGCACGTCCAGGCCAACCCACCGTCGCACGTGATCGAGGACGAGGTCGCCTGCGGCTGGTGGCCCCGACGAGAGTTGGGGTCGCAGTTTCTGATGCCCGGGACCACCTTGTCACTGCACCGGGTTCGTGGCGGTGCGGTTTACCGAGGCGCGGGAGTGTCCCCGAGGAGCTCACCGGCCAGTGTATTGAGCGGATGCTCCGGCCTCATGTCGGAGCGGAGTTGGCGGAGTCTCGCGTGCATCCCATCTCCCTCCGTCGTCTCCAGCGTCAGCAGGGCCATGCGCAGGCACCAGGGGTTTGGGTCGGCCTCCGCGCGCCCCCAGCCCACCACCCGCCAGAGGTACGAAGCAGCGCCTTCCACCGGCTTCACTCGCGCGCACTCACGCAGTGCCTCCACGGTGCCCGAGGCGGCATCGGTTCCGAGTTCGACGACCTGCTGGAGGCCGGCCAGCAGCGCGGCATCGATCCGAGGGTCTCGGTTGATCGAGGTTCGATAGGCGATCTCCCCGAGAGCGTACCCGCAGGCGCTTCCGTCCTGGCTCACGGGCGCGGCGACGTACCGTGAGGCGACCAGGTCGATGGTCCTGGGCGCGCCGTCGATCAGTCCTCGGACGGCGGCAACGCTGGACAAGCCGAATTTGTGTTCGAGCCCCTGCAGCACCCGCATCGAAAAGGCGAATGCACCGGGCTGCCCTGAACGCGCAAGGTCATAGATGGGCTGGGTCCAGTCCCGGGGATTCAAGGATTCGATGCCGTCGATCATCCTCTGGAGCTCGTCGTCGGAAGCGTCCGCGAGCTCGCGCCGCCATTTCCCGGTCGATGAGCGCCAGGGGACCGCGACGAGCGCCTCGCGCTCGTTGAGATACAGCTCGTAGGAGTTTGCCAGGTCGTGGTCTGGACCAACCGCGCCGGCCAGTTCCGCCAAGCGGGCTGCGACGGGGTCACCCTCCGAGTCCTCCAGTGCTTCCATCGCCGGCTGGAGGTGGAATCCGCTCAGGCCCGGTTCGGCACTACTCTTTTCGAGTAAGCGCCATAGCCAGGGATTGGCCTCTCGAACGGGCTTGCAGCGTGCGCACTCGCGGAGCGAATGAGCCGTGTACTCGGCGGCAGCAGGGCTGAGGTCGACGACCCGCCGGAGCACGCTGAAGAGCGCGGCGTCGATACGGGAGCTACGGGTGAGCTTTGATTTCCATGCGATTTCTCCCAGCGCGTAGCAGCATCGCTGCCCTTCAAAGCTCGTCGGTGCTGCCTGATAGCGCGAAACCAGAAGGGGAATGGTGGCAGGTGCCCCATCGACGAGCCCTCTGAGCGCTTCTTGATCCGCCAAGACAAACCGGTCGCGCTCGCGGAGGACTCGAAGAACTATCTCGAACGCGCGGGGATCGGCGGATCGGCCGAGGACATAAGCAGCATGGTCCTGTTCCCAGTGGTCGGTCGAATCGAGCTTTTCGATGGAGCGCTGAAGTTCGTCGTCCTGCATCGCGGCCACCTAACGGAGCGTGTCCTCCTGAACTGGAAAGATGTGGGCCTCGTCTGGTGCGCCGACGAGCCCATAGACATGCGTTGGCTTGCCGGTCTTCACGTCAATTCCGAGCTCGATGGAGTCACGAACGTATAGCTTGCCGTCCTTCTCGATACCACTCTCCAGGGCTTGCTTCACGAGTTGCTCATACCGATCGGTAGCCTCCTTGGAAAGTTGACTGCCATAATCAGTATTCCGCTTACGAACGGCCTCGATGAATTCGTCCAGGAGCTTGTTTTTAGGGCGATTCGGCTGGCGGAGAGCCTCCTTCAGTTCGTCGAGCGTGTAGTTGGCGACCTTGGTGTGCTTCCCCCTCCCCCGGTCGTCTCCGTAGGTGACCTTCTGCCCCTTGAACTTGCCGGCCGTCGGTCGAACCGTGCCGGTAGGGGTCGCTCGGAAGAGGAGCCCCGGGTTGGTCAGCTCCGGTAGTGCCGCCGACGGTCCCAATCCGGCGGAGAGCACAGTGTTGGAGATGGCACCAATCTGGACGAGGTGACGCAGCGCTTCGAGCACCTCTGGTCGAATCGTTACTGCGGTCATCTCAGCGGCTCCACCCGCCACACCGCCGATGCCAGGAAACGTGAAGGTAATGCCGCCTCCGCCGCCTCCCATGGCACGGATCGCTCCGTAGGACTCGTACGCGCCAACGACCATCGAGGCGTAGTCTGCCACCTTGATCGACTTGCGGGACCACTCGGCACCGAGGTGAAGCCGTTCGAGCCACCTGGGCAGGACTTCCGCCCGGAGTTGGTCCATCTCGATGCGGTGCGCTCGCGCCATCACCTCCATCCGGCCGCGGTCCATGCTCTCGGCCGCGTCCAGGACAGGGCCGGTCTTGCGGTCGACCTCGTGGAGTTGGTCTTGCCACTGCGTGCTGACCTGCCCCGCGTTCTCGGCGGCGGAGGCCACGATCTCGAAGTCGACCTGGAGCGCGAGCACGCGCACCGCCAGAACCAGCGCCTCCAGCCGGACCGCCGCTCGTTCCAGCTTGGCCTTTCGAGCCGCGGGATCTCGCTCCCGGTCGGCCTGACCTACGAGCGCGACGCCACCGGCGTTCGTGGTCCGCATCCATGCCAGGTAGCCCCTGAACCGTGCGATGTCGGCGTCGAACAACCGCGAGCGGTTGTCGATTCGACCGACGGCCAAGGCGACGTCCTCGGTAGCCTGTGAGACCACTGCCAAGAGGTCGATGAATGATTGGGCTTCGGTCGAGAGCGGCGCTGCCTTGGACGCATGCGCCCAGACCAACAGGGAGAGGAGGAGAGCTCGACTGGCCCTTGGCGAAGGCGTTCGGGTCGTCAAGGAGCACCAGATTCGTCAGTCTGCGTCAGGCAAGCTATCCCGGATGCGAGGTCATTTGGGGGGGCTTGAGCCCGGCTTCATGGGCAGCGAACTGCGCCTCCAGGTTCGGGCCAAAGAGCCGCCGGAACGCGGCGAAGGTCGGCGCGCCGGGTTCCAGGTTCTCGATGAACGACACCGCCACGAGCTCCTGGAGCCTGGGATCCTGGCTGCCAATGGCGCGCTCGAGCAGGCCCATGGTCTGTGCGAGCACGGCGCTATCGGGACCGTTCACGCGCACTTCATTGTCCAGGAAGCGAACGAGGTCGCCGAACAGGACGTGCGGCAGCGCCTCATCGTACTTGGCGATGTGCTCTTCGTAGAGCGCGGCGAACGCAGGGATGTTCGCCCTGAGCGCTTCGAGGATGTTCTCAGGGGCGAGATGGGTCAACTCCCACTCCACCTCCACCTCACGGGAGCCCACCTGGCGTCTCGGACGCCCGACAACACCGGATCGAGGAACGACTGCACCGCCTTCGTCACCTCGTCGAGCGTGGGCCAGGGGAGTTGGTCCTCGCGGGCCATCGCGGCGTAGGGCGTCCTCCACGCCTCCAGCGGAGGAGGCACCGCCGAAGGCAGGGCGTGCGTCTTGCGGAACGAGAACGTCTGCTCGAGTGCGGCCCTCAGACGCTTGGCGTCGAGGGCCCGCGCGGTCGCCAGCAGCGCGAGGTCGGGGAGGTCCTTCACGCGCGAATTCGGTCGGTCGCGAGGCAGCGTGTACGCGTGCTGCGCATTTCGGCCATCGTGATCACCGAGATCGCTTCATCGTGATCGCTCAGAGCGGCCATCGAGATCGGAGCGAAGCGACGTTGGGCGCGATGATGGCTACTCCTTTGACACTTCCTCCTTC
>Ga0134122_10000406_pt1 | contig 28608 bp, 26 predicted proteins | sample KB302_FD_96461 | JGI IMG/M metagenome (GOLD analysis project Ga0134122, IMG submission 96461) | Terrestrial soil microbial communities without Nitrogen fertilizer from Kellogg Biological Station, Michigan, USA - KB3-0-2 | ecosystem: Environmental > Terrestrial > Soil > Unclassified ...
CGGCCTGCTAATCGGCCTGATCGAGACGCTGTGGTCCGCCTACTTTTCCATCGACTACAAGGATGTTGCCACCTTCTCCATCCTCGCCATTACCTTGGTGTTCTTGCCCTCGGGTCTGTTGGGCAAGCCCGAGGTCGAGAAGGTGTGAGGCGATGACGCACGCGCTTGGCGAAGCCTCTCCCAGCCGCTGGCAAGGTCTGGCAAAGGCCGTCACCGATGCGCTCGGCACCGCCGCCCTCGCCCTCGGCCTGGCGGTGCCGATCCTGGCCTTGCGCACCGAGCAGGACATCTCCAACGAACTGATCTTGCAACCCCGTTGGGGCTACGTCGCGGTCGCGGTGGTGGGTGCTTTTGCAGCGCGGCTCATCTATCTCCTACTCGCCGCGGCCGGCCCAGCGGCCGGCCCAGCGTCCGGACGCCGCAAGCTGACGGTCCCGAGCGGCTGGCGCGATGCTGCCGCGCGCAGCTTCGCCGGCATCGGCCTTGTCTGCCTTATGCTCTATCCACTGATCGCCCTGAGCCTGACGGGCAAGGCGGGGGCCATCAAATGGATCGACAATTTCGGCATCCAGATCATGATTTACATCATGCTGGGATGGGGCTTGAACATTGTGGTCGGCCTCGCCGGCCTGCTCGATTTGGGCTATGTCGCCTTCTATGCGGTGGGTGCTTATTCCAGTGCCCTGTTGGCGCAGAATTTTGGCCTCAGCTTCTGGATCTGCCTGCCGCTCGCCGGCATCTTGGCCGCGTTCTGGGGTGTCCTTCTCGGCTTCCCGGTCCTGCGCCTGCGCGGCGACTACCTGGCAATCGTCACCTTGGCATTCGGCGAGATCATCCGCCTTATCCTCATCAACTGGGTTCCCGTTACCGGCGGCTATGCGGGCATCTCCGGCATACCGCGACCGACCCTGCTCGGCCTCCCCTTCAACGCCAGCGAGGAGGGTTTTGCCGCCTTCTTCCACCTCGAGTTCTCGCCGGTGCACCGGGCGATCTTTTTGTTTTACGTCATCTTGGTGCTGGCGCTGCTGACCAATTGGGTCACCTTGCGGCTGCGCCGTCTGCCGATCGGCCGCGCCTGGGAGGCCCTGCGCGAGGATGAAATCGCCTGCCGCTCGCTCGGCATCAACACCACCAATACCAAGCTCACCGCCTTTGCCATCGGTGCGGGCTTCGGCGGCTTTGCCGGCGCCTTCTTCGCCGCGCGCCAGGGCTTCATCAGTCCGGAATCCTTTACCTTCATGGAAAGCGCCATTGTGCTCGCCATCGTCGTGCTGGGTGGCATGGGCAGCCAAATCGGCGTCGCCATCGCCGCGGTGGCGATGATCGGCGGTACCGAGATCCTGCGCGAGCTCGATTGGTTGCGCCGCATCTTTGGACCCGACTTCGAACCCACGCAATACCGCATGCTGTTGTTCGGCCTGGCGATGGTGCTGGTCATGATCTGGAAACCGCGTGGCCTCATCTCCTTCCGGATGCCTTCCATCTTCCTCACCGAGCGCCGCCGCGTGCGTGCCGATCTCGTGCAAGAGGGGCACGGCTGATGCGCGCCGCCCAGGCACCGCTGCTCACGGTCGAGCACCTGACCATGCGATTTGGCGGCCTCATCGCCATCGACGATTTGTCTTTTTCGGCGGCGCGCGGCGAGATCACCGCCATCATCGGGCCAAACGGGGCGGGCAAGACCACGGTGTTCAATTGCATCACCGGCTTCTACAAGCCCACCGGCGGCCGCGTGCTGCTGAACTTGAGTGATGCAACGCCTACAGCCGATCAGATCGATCGCCTGACGGCATCGGGCGCGCGGCACGCGCCAATCCCGGGCGGCGAGCTGTTTTTGCTCGAGCGCATGCCCGACTACGAGATCGCCGCACGCGCCAAGCTGGCCCGCACCTTCCAGAACATCCGCTTGTTTGCCGGCATGACCGTGCTGGAAAATCTTATCGTTGCTCAGCACAACCGCTTGATGGCCGCCTCGGGCTGGACCGTGCTTGGTCTGCTCGGCGCTCCGCAGTACCGAGAGGCCGAGCACAGCGCGCTGGAAAAGGCGAAATACTGGCTGGACAAGGTCGAGCTAAGCGAGCGGGCCGACGATCCGGCCGGCGATCTGCCCTATGGCGCCCAGCGCCGGCTGGAAATCGCCCGCGCCATGTGCACGGAACCCACGCTGCTGTGCCTCGACGAGCCCGCGGCCGGGCTCAATCCGCGCGAATCGGCCGATCTCAAGCGCTTCTTGAAATCCCTGCAGGTCGAGCACGACACCTCGTTGCTGTTGATCGAGCACGACATGTCGGTGGTGATGGAGATTTCCGATCACATCGTGGTGCTCGAATACGGCCAGAAGATTTCCGACGGCCCACCCGATCACGTGCGCAACGACCCGAAGGTGATCGCCGCCTATCTCGGTGTCGAAGACGCGGAGGTCGAAGAGGTGGAAGCGGAGATCTCGCAATGAGTGAGCCGCTGCTGTCGGTACGCGACGTCAAGAGCTTCTACGGCAACATCATGGCGCTCAAGGGCGTTGCCATCGACGTTGCGCAAGGCGAGATCGTCACGCTGATCGGCGCCAACGGCGCCGGCAAGTCGACGCTGATGATGACGATCTTCGGCAATCCGCGCGCCCGCGAAGGACGCATCATCTATGAGGGCCGCGACATCACGCGGCTGCCGACCCACGCCATCGCCCGCTTGCGCATCGCGCAGGCTCCGGAAGGCCGGCGCATTTTCCCGCGCATGACCGTGCGCGAGAACCTGCAGATGGGCGCCGAGATCGATGACGGGCGCCACTTCGAGGAGGATCTCGCCCGCGTCTGCCAACTATTCCCGGTGCTGGCGCGCCGCCTCGAACAACGGGGTGGCACGCTGTCGGGCGGCGAACAACAGATGCTTGCCATCGCGCGCGCGCTCATGAGCCGCCCGAAGCTGCTGCTGCTCGACGAGCCCTCGCTCGGCCTTGCGCCCCTGATCGTCAAACAGATCTTCGAGGTGATCGGAGAACTCAATCGCCAGGGCATGACCGTGTTCCTGGTCGAGCAGAATGCCTTTCACGCCTTGAAGCTCGCCCATCGCGGCTACGTGATGGTGAGCGGCCTCATCACCATGAGCGGCACCGGCAAGGAGCTGTTGGCGCGGCCCGAGATCAGGGCCGCCTACTTGGAGGGCGGCCGCCAGTGATGGCATTCGGCAACGGGCTCTACGAAGGCGGCGACAATGTCCTGTGGATCTTTTTGCTGCTCACGGTGATCATCGGCGGGACGGCCGCCTACGCCTCGGGCAAGGCCATCGCCCAGACCTGGCGACCCTTTCGACAGGTGCCCCTCTACAGCCTCTTGCTGGCTGCGGGCGTGCGTTTTTGCCACTTTGCCCTGTTCGAAGAGCCCCTCCTGTCGCCTGGCAGCTACGCCGTTGATTTCCTTGTCGCTCTCTTGTTCGCTTCGCTCGGCTTCCGGCTGGTGCGCGCGCGCCAGATGGCGGCGCAGTACGGCTGGCTCTTCAGGCGCAGCGGTGTGCTCGGCTGGCGACGCGCCGGCTAGCAGCCATCTTTCGGGCGCAGATCGGCGCCATACAGCCCGGCAAATCGGCGTGACTCGGCTCTGCTTTCGTTGGATCATGCACGCCGAGGCGGGCTCGCACCGCCGGAGCCTGTCAGTGACGCATCAAACGGAGGCTTTCATGAAAAAGGTGCTTTGGCCAGCTTTGGCCATCGCCGCTGCAGCGCTCGTGGGCGCCGGCGGCGCTTCTGCCCAGCTCAAGATCGGCGTCGCCGGTCCCCTGACGGGTCCCAACGCCGCCTTCGGGGCGCAATTGAAAAACGGGGCCGAACAGGCCGCCGCCGATCTCAACGCCACCGGGGGCATCAACGGGCAAAAGATTGAACTCGTGTTCGGTGACGACGCCTCCGATCCCAAGCAGGGCGTTTCGGTTGCCAACAAGATGGCCGGCGATGGCGTCAAGTTCGTGATCGGCCACTTCAACTCTGGGGTGACCATGCCCGCCTCCGAGGTCTACCAGGAAAACGGCATCTACATGGTCACGCCGTCGGCGACCAATCCCAGGATCACCGAGCGCAACCTGTGGAACGTGTTCCGGACCTGCGGCCGCGACGATCAACAGGGCGAAGTCGCGGGCAAGTACATCCTGTCCAAGTTCAAGGGCAAGAAAGTCGCCATCATTCACGACAAGACCACCTACGGACAAGGCCTGGCGGATGAGACCAAAAAGGCCATGACCAAGGGCGGCATGAAAGAGGTGCTGTATGAGGGCATCAACATCGGTGAGAAGGACTTCTCCGCACTGGTGTCGAAGATCAAGGCTTCCGGCGCCGACGTCGTCTACTGGGGCGGCTTGCACACCGAAGGTGGGCTGATCGTGCGTCAGATGCGCGACCAGGGCGTCAAGGCGCCCCTGATGGGCGGTGACGGCATCACCTCCGACGAGTTTGCCTCGATCGGCGGCCCCGGTGTTGAAGGCACGCTGATGACCTTCGGACCCGATCCGCGCAAGAACGCGGCCGCCGCCGAAGTGGTCAAGAAGTTCGCCGCCAAGAACATCAACCCTGAGGCCTACACCCTCTACAGCTACGCGGCGATGCAGGTGATTGCCGCGGCCGCCGCCGATGCCAAGTCGCTCGACCCCAAAAAGGTCGCCGAAGCCACCAAGGCGGGCAAGGCCTTTAACACCGTGATCGGCGATCTTGCCTACAACAAGAAGGGCGACATCACGCGGCTCGACTACGTGATGTACGTGTGGAAAAAGAACCCGGAAGGCAAGATCACTTACTTCCAGGAGTGAGCCGAAAAGGCGCGAGCTAAAGCAAGCTTGGAGGCAGCCGCAGGGCTGCCTCCTTGCATTTCGGGGGTCAGGCTTGCCATTGACAGCCCGGCCCGGCGGCGGCAAAGCCAGGCCGCAGTTGCCACCGCCGGACCCCCGAGCACAGCCGGAGCAATCTGGTGCACGATCGATTGAACCTCATTACCGACCTGCCCGGCATAAAGGTCGGCCATGCCGAGGACGCGGGCGTCGCCAGCGGCGTGACGGTGATCCTCCTCGAGCGTGACAATGTCGCCTCGGGCAGCATTCGCGGCGGCGCGCCCGGCGGCCGCGACACCGCCTTGCTCGAGCCGGAAATGACGGTGACGGGCCTCGATGCCGTCGTGCTTTCGGGCGGATCGGTGTTCGGCCTCGACGCCGCCGGCGGCGTGATTTCCTTTTTGCGCGAGCAAGGCAAAGGCCTCAGGTTGGGCGCGGTCAACATCCCGGTGGCGGCCCAGGCCATCACCTTTGATCTCCTCAACGGCGGCAACAAGGATTGGGGGCGGATGCCACCCTACTGGGAGCTCGGCTGGCGCGCGGCGGCGAGCGCAACAGAGGGCAGCTTCGGCCTCGGCAGCGTCGGTGGCGGCTTGGGTGCCAACACCGCCAATCTCAAGGGTGGGCTCGGCTCGGCCAGCGCCACGACGGCTTCGGGCTTCCGCGTCGGCGCCATCGTAATCGTCAATGCCGTCGGGACGACGACGGTCGGCGAGGGCCCGCACTTTTGGGCCGCGCCCTACGAGGTTGACGGCGAGTTCGGCGGGCTCGGCTCACCGGCAAGGAGCCCCGCAGGCGCCCTCAAGATGCGCATCAAAGCCCATGCCCCACCGTCCACCAGCATCGCCTTTGTTGCCACGGACGCGATCATGACCAAGGCGCAAGCCAAACGCCTCGCCTTGATGGCCGATGACGGCCTGGCCCGCGCCATCCGCCCGGCGCACGCGCCGATGGACGGCGACATGGTGGTTGCGGCCGCCATGCTGCGCACACCCATGACCGACGGCCTCGTCGATTTGACCGAAATTGGGCTTGCCGCCGCGGACTGCATAGCCCGCTCGGTCGCCCGCGCCATCTACCAGGCGACCGCCCTGTCCTTTCCGGGTGCGCTGCCGGCCTGGCGTGACAAGTTCGCCGGCGTGGAGCCGGGGTCATGAACCGTCCGCGCCTCATCGTCGCCGCTACGCTCGTGGCGGTACTGGCTCTGCTGTTTGGCTGGCAGGCGCACCGCGAGCAGATGGTCAGAGCGTGCCTCGACAGCGGCGGCGCCTGGACCGGCACGGCCTGCGGGCCGCAGCCGCCACGGCCGATCCTGCAGCGCGATCTGCGCCGCTCATGAGCCGAACCGCTCGGGGCCGTAAGGCGCCGTGTCGGTGAACGGCGTCTCGCCGGTCATCATCTCGGCCAGCAGACGACCGGTCACCGGCCCCAGCGTAAAGCCCAAGTGATGGTGGCCGAAATTGAACCACAAGCCGCTGTGGCGCGCACCGCGACCAACCGCCGGCAGCATGTCGGGCAGACACGGACGCCGCCCGAGCCATGGCTCCGCGTCGAGCCGCTCGCCGAGCGGGAAAATCTGTCGTGCCAAGGGCTCGACCCGGGCGAGTTGCACCGGCGTCGGCGGCGCGTCGCGCAAGGCAAATTCGGCGCCGGTGGTGAGGCGGATGCCGCGCGCCATCGGCGTCAGGGCGTAACCGTACTCGGCATCGATCACTGGCCGATTGAGCGTGGCATTGCCCTCGGCCCGGTAATGCATGTGGTAGCCGCGCTTGACGCCAAACGGGATGCGGTAGCCGAGCCGGCGGTAGAGGGTGTTAGACCACGGCCCGAGCGCGATCACCACGGCGGGGGCGCTGAGGCTGCCGTTGGCCGTCTGCACCTGCCATCCCCTGGACGAGGTTTTGAGGCTGCCGGCCTCACCGCGCGCAAAGCGGCCACCGCGCTCCTGAAACAGCCGGGCGTAGGCCTTGGTGACGGCCTCAGGATCCGACACGCTGACCGGATCGGGCATGAACATGGCCCCCGCCAGTGCGCCCTTCAAATGCGGCTCCAGCGCGGCCAGGCCGCCGGCCCCCACCATCTCGAAATTGACGCCATAGGCTTCGCTGGCCGCCTTGTCTTTAAGCATGGCGCTGTCAAGCGCCGGCAGCGAGCGATACAGGCGCAGGTAGCCGGTGCGGCGCATGAGGCCGAGGGCGCCGGCTTCGCCCATCAAGGTCTCGTGTTCGATGACGCAGCGTTCGATCAGCGGTCGTGCGTGGCGCGAGGTAGCGGCGATGGCTTCGGGCGTGGAGGCCCGCCAGTAGCGAAAGAGCCAGGGCGAGATGGCGGGCAGGGCGCGCCAATCGAGGTGTGACTCGGGCAGGCGATTGAGGGCGTAGCGCAGCAGCAGCCAAACGTCGCGCGGAAATGGGTAGGGTACCACGCCCTCGCGTTGGATGATGCCGGTATTGCCGTAGCTGGTCTCCTCACCGGCGCCGCGGCGATCGACCAGCACCACGCACTGGCCGCGCTTTTGCAGATGCAGCGCCGTCGATACGCCCACCATGCCGGCGCCCAGTACGATCACATCGGTCCCAGCCATGCACGCCCCTTCGCCTTGCCGCCACCCGCGGCGCAACCTCGGCTATACGGCAAATTACCACCGGCAACCAATGGGTAGCAGACGACTGCATTGCCGCGCCCACCCCCTTCAAGACGTCAGACCGCGCCCGCGCGGCGCCGTCTGGGGCAACCGCTCAAGGCCGAGCGCGGCCAGCAAGCCGACCGCGGCCAGCCCCGCCATGGCGAGGTAGGCGCGGCCGCCGAAGTGGGCATAGAGCGGGCCGGCGAGCAGCGTTGCGCCGCCGAGCAGGATGCCCGAGGTAAACGAGGCATAGACCGCCTGGGCCGTACCGCCCTGTGCCTCGGGCACAAAGCGCGCCAGGAAGTGGATGGCGCCGACGTGGGCGGCCCCAAAGCTCAGCCCATGCAGGGCCTGCAGCCCAAACAGCAGCCAAACCGCGGGGTCGAAGGCCATCGCCAGCCATCGCGCGACGGCTGCAAGGCCCGCCAGGACGAGGATCGAAACCGGGCCGAGGCGGCGCAGCAGCGCCGCCGAATAGGCAAAAACGAGGATTTCGGCCGCGACCCCCACGCTCCACAGCTGGCCCGCAACGAGCGTGGAGTGGCCGAGCGCGCGCCAGTGCAAGGTGCCGAAGGTATAGAAGGCGGCGTGTGCTGCCTGAATGGCACCCGCGGCCAGCAAGAACACCAGGAAGGTCGGGGAGGCCAACAGGGCGGCGACATCGCGTGGGCCGAGGCGCGCTCGGTTCGAGCGCGGCGCTGCAAGCTCGGCGCCCGCGGGCTTGGCGAGCGCGTGCGCCGCGCCCGCCAGCACCATCGAGCCCGCAATCAGCAAGTAAAAGAGGGCCTGGGGGCTCGCGTGTTCCATCACCCAACCGCCCGCCAAGGCGGCCGCGGTGAAGCTGATGGACCCCCACAGGCGCATGCGGCCATAGTCGAGCCTGACCGCGTTCATGCCCCTGATGGCGATCGCCTCGGCCAAGGGCGTGATGCTGGTCCAGGCCACCGCCAGCAGCAGGGACGTCAGCAAAATCGGGAGAAACCCTCGCATTTGCGCGAGCAGCGCCTGGCTGGCCACCACCGACCAGGCGAGCAGGATCAGGAACCGGCGGTGATCACCGAGGCGATCGGCGGCAAAGGCAATTCCCGGCGTCGCCAGCACGCGCACGAACAGCGGACAGGCGCTGATGATGGCGATCTCGGGCGCGCTCAGGTCCCTCCAGGCGAGCCACACCGGTAGGTAGGGCAAAGAATTGCCGGTGACAAAAAAGATCGCGGCGAACAGCAGCGATAGGCGCACGCCAACCGCGCGCCGCTCGCCCTCGAGAGGCGCCGGCGTCATGCAGCCCGCGGCTGATCCTGGATGATGTCGGCAAACAGCGAGGGATCGATATTGCCGCCGGACAGAACCGCTGCCACGGTGCGCCCGTTGAGCGCGATCTTACCGGCCAGGATCGCCGCCAGTGAGACGGCGCCGCCGGGCTCCAGCACGAGTTTGAGCTCGCGGAAGGCAAACCGGACGGCGGCTTTGGCTTCCGCATCGCTGACGGCAAGGCCGCCGGCGAGATGACGCCGCGCCACTTCGAAGGTCATTTCACCGGGCGTCGCGGCGAGCAGTGCGTCGCAGATCGACCCCGAGAGGGCGGCATTGCGCTCGCGCTGGCCGTTGCGGAGCGAGCGGGCCAGATCGTCAAAGCCCGCCGGCTCGACGCTCCAGATTTGAGTGGTGGGGCTCTTTTCCTTTACCGCGATCGCCACGCCGCTGATCAAGCCTCCGCCCGAGGCGCCGACCAGTACCAGGTCCGGCGTAGCGCCAATGGCTGCCGCCTGTTCCATCATTTCCAGGCCGACCGTGCCCTGTCCGGCGATCACGTCCTTGTCGTCGAAGGGATGCACATAAGCCGCGCTGCGCGTCTGGCAAATCTTCTGCGCGATGGCATCGCGATCTTCCTTGACGCGATCATAGGTCACCACCTCCCCACCGAAGGCCTTGGTACGTTCGATTTTGAGGCGCGGTGCGTCGGCCGGCATGACGATGGCCGATTTCAGGCCGCGCAGGGTCGCCGCCGCCGCCACCCCTTGGGCGTGATTGCCCGACGAGCAGGCGACCACGCCGCCCGGATAGGCGGCCTCATCGAGTTGGGCGATCTTGTTGTAGGCACCGCGAAACTTGAAGGCGCCAACGCGTTGGAGGTTCTCCGCCTTGAGCAACACCCGCCCGCCGGCCACTTGGTTGAGCGCGGGGTGCTCGATAAGGGGTGTCAGGCAGGCAAGTTCGGCAAGCCGCCGGCGCGCCGCCAGCAAGTCCTCAAAGGTCGGCAGCGACGCGGCCATGACCCAAGCCTCCAGGTTTTTCGACGCCAGCGATTGGCCCCATCAGCGCCGCGGCCGCGGTCCTGTCAAGCCGTCGCACGCGCTTTCACAAAGAAAAACCGGCCCGGATCACCGGACCGGTTTTCACTGAGCGAGCCCAACGTCCCTGGATACGTGAGCTCTGCTCTCCCCCATAGCCGTCTAGTCGACGCGCACCGCAAAATCCGTTTGGTTTCCGCGCTCCCCGCCAGGGCGCTCACCAACGTGGGTCTTGTCTCAAATTTTCGATGCGCCGGCAACCTGGCGACGGTTGATCGCGGCGACACCGTGGCGCCCTCGCCACAGCGGTTCCGCCCAGCCCGGCAAGAGCGTTGGCTGGAAGACACACCCTAACATTTGCCCAGGCCAATGGAGATTTTCGAGACTTCGAGGCCCTTGGGCGCAATGCTGATGGATTGCTTACAGTCGGACACGCTCACGTTCATGGCGGCGGTAAAATTGGCGCCCTCGATGGACAGCACGAAGTTGCTGCCCGTATAGCGGCCCGTGACCAGGCCCGTCGCCGAGTAGGTTTTTTCCTCCCAGCTGCCGGACACCTGGCTGCCTTTGATCTGCAGTTCGGCAAGCGCATTGATGCTGTAGTCGGCGCTGGCACAGCGCATGCTCTGGCGCACCTGGCCGCCCCCGTCGGAAACCTTATAGGTGACGGCGCACTTGACGCTTTCGGTCCTCCCGTTGCTGAGCGTCACCGAGCCCGAACCGGACCAGTAGCCAGACAGGTCTTCGATCGGCGCAGCCGTCAGGGTGACGGCGCCGCCTGCCAGGCTCAACGCAAACGCCACAGACGCTATGGTGGTGTGCATTCTCGTCCAATCCCCGCCAATCCCCGCGCCTCGCGCTGTGATGGCCTCACCCGCACGTACACGCACGCGCCCAAGCTCTCGAGGGCGCGCCCAACACATACGCCACAAAACACAAAATATGATGCAGAATTGCGGCACGGGGGGCAAAAGGAATCGGTCCCAGGGGCTCACAAGGGGCGGCACCCTGTGACCGCAAAGTCGATCTTGTGCCGGGGCCGCTGGGAGGCCCGACGCCGCCGCGGCAAGTCATTGTTCGGGATCGTAATTTTCAATCGGGAGTGAGGTCCTGCGGATGCCAAAGAGGCAGTCCACCGGCCCGCGGCCCTGGCCAACGCCGAGGCTGGCGCCGGCCGCTAGGCCCTGCCAGACAAAGGCCTTGGCGCCGGCGATGGCCGCTTGCAGGCCCAGGCCCCGCGCCTGCAGCGCGGCCACGGCGGCGGAGAGCACGCAGCCGCTGCCATGGCTATGCGGGGTGTCGAGCCTGGGGCGGGAGAGGCGCACAAGCTCGCTGCCGGCAAAATAAAGATCGACGGCCTCCGATCCACTGGCGTGTCCGCCCTTGAGGAGGATGGGGCAGCCCAAGCGGGCAAAGAGCGCCTTTGCCTGCGCCGCGGCAGCGGTTTCGCTGTCGGCCGGTTCGGCCCCGAGCAAGCGGGCGGCCTCCGCCAGGTTGGGCGTCAGCAGGGTGGCGAGCGGCGCCAACTCCTGCCTGATGGCGTCGATGGCATCGGCCTCCAGCAGCGCATCGCCACTGGTCGCCACCATCACCGGGTCGACGATCAAGGGCAGCGGGCGTCCGCTGCCCGTCACCTCGCGCAGGCGGCGGGCCACGGTGGTGACGATCGCGCCATTGGCGAGCATGCCCGTTTTGACGGCGCCGACGTCGAGATCCGAAAGCACCGAATTCAACTGCGCCAGCACAAACTCCGGCCGGATCGCCTCCACACCCTCAACGCCGCGGGTGTTCTGCGCCGTAAGCGCGGTGATGACGGAGGCGCCATAGACGCCGAGCGCGGTGAAGGTCTTAAGATCGGCTTGAATGCCGGCGCCACCGGAGCTGTCGGAGCCGGCAATGGTGAGGGCAATGGCGGTGCGGCCGGGCGACTGCCTCATCGGCCGGCTCCCTCCTTCAGGATCTCGGTTTGCAGCTGCTGGGGCGTGAACCACTCTTCGATGCGCGTCAAACCCGGCACGGTTTCGATCAGCCATTGCCCGAACCAGTTGAGCGAACCGGTCAGGATCAAGAGACCCGTCAAGACCAACAGCACACCCATCAGCATCTCGATGCGTCCGAGATGGCGCTTGAAGCGCTGCAGGAAGCGCACGAAGGGGCCGATGGCAGCCGCGGCGAGGATAAAGGGCAGGCCGAGGCCCAGCGAATAGACGAAGAGCAGGCGCACGCCGGTTGGGAGGCTGCCGTCCTGTGCCGCCAGGGTCAATACCGTTGCCAGCACCGGCCCGATGCAAGGGGTCCAGCCGAAGGCGAAGGCGAGACCCATGAGGAAGGCGCCAGCCAGACTTGCACCGCGCATCTCGCGATGGATCCGCGCTTCGCGATAGAGCAGGGAAATGCGCAAGATGCCCAGGAAATGCAGGCCGAAGCCGATGATGATCAGGCCGGCGACGAGCGACAGCTCGGCCCTATGGCTCTGAATCCATTGGCCCAGCACCGAGGCGCCGGCCCCCAGGGCGACGAACACCGTGGTAAAGCCCAGCACGAAAAATAAGGATGCCAGCAGCACGCGCCGGCGCAGATCGCTGCCGACATGGGCACTCGTCATCTGCTCGATGGTGGTGCCCCCGAGGTAGCCGAGGTAGGGCGGCACCAGCGGCAGCACGCACGGCGACAGAAAGCTCACCAGTCCGGCCAGCGCAACCCCCAGGTGGATGTAGATCTGTGTCAGCAATATCGCCTCTTATGGCCGCTGTGTTGCTCAGGTAGGACGAATGGGGAGGGGACGCAAGGCGTGAGCGGGAAGGCTCAACCACCCGCGCGCACGATCTTGACGGCATGGCGCGGGCGCGGCGTGACCTCCCGTTGGCTTTGCAGGTAGCCTGCCAGCAGGTCCCAGATCGGCGGGCCTTCCACGTTTTCGTTGACCGACCCCCAGCCCGCCACCACGTACTTCCGCGACGGCTCAAGCGGGCTTGCCGTCCGCAGCAACGTCAAATTGCCGATGCGTCCGCCGATCGGGGCATCGACATTGATGGTGTAGGCGAGCCCGCCGACGCGCACCATATCGCCTCCCTGCTGATAGTAGGGGTCGGGATTGAACAGGTTGTCGGCGACGTCTTCCAAAACCGTCTTGATGGTCTCGCCGGTCATGGTCAGGCGGTAGACCGCCGGGTAGGTGATGGCGGTCATATTGTAGACGTCCTCCCAGGTGATCGGCTGGTTGGGTGCCAGGGATGCTCCCCAGCGAAAGCCCGGCGACAGCGCGATCTCGGCGTCGCGCGCGGCGAGCAGGGCATCGCAGATCACATCATCGAAGGTGCCAGCGAAGCTGTCGCGCCGGTAGAGCAGGCCATGATTGCGGGCAAGCTCCGTGTTCAGCATTGCCTCGTGCGGAGCACGGATGCCGGCGATCAAGGCGGCCATCGCCGGGTCCGGTGCAATGGCATCCGACAGCACCGGCAGCAAGGCATAGGAAAAATCCGTGACCCGTCCGTCCGCAACCTCAAGATCAAGGCGGGAGAGGAATTTGCCGTGCGAACCCGACGCCACCAGCAGCGTGCGTCCCACCTTCAAAGGCTGCGGCAGCACATCGTGGGTGTGGGCGGTGAGAATGACATCGATACCGTGCACGCGCCGCGCCAGCTTGCGATCGACGTCAAAGCCGTTATGCGAAAGCAAGACCACCACCTGGGCCCCCAGCGTGCGCGCCAGGCCTACCGCTTTGCGGATGGCGTCCTCGCGAATGCCAAACGACCAATTCGGCACCATCCATCGCGGGTTGGCGATCCGCGTATAGGGGAAAGCCTGACCGATGACGGCCACCTTGAGCCCGCCGCGCTCGAACATGCGCCAGCCCCGAAACACGGGCTCGGCCATATCGGTGTCGCGGACATTGCCGGCGAGGAGGTTGAGGCCGGCGCTGCCCTTGCGCTCGAGCGTGCCAAAGATTTCCTTGATGCGGTGCTCGCCGAGCGTGAACTCCCAATGGCCGGTGATGGCATCGACCTTGAGCGCCTGCAGCACCGAGACCATGTCGGCGCCCTCGGACTTGAGCGCCGTATAAGACCCCTGCAGCGCATCTCCGCCCTCGAGGAACAAGACGCGGTCGGCGCCGCGCTCGGCGCGGATGGCAGACACGAGCGTGGCCAGGCGATCCATGCCGCCAACCCGCCCATAGGTGCCTGCCAAGCCCTCAAAATCGGCGGCCGTCAGCAGGTAAGCGTCTAGCGAGCCGGCCGGAATGGCGAAGGCGTCGAGAAAGTCTTGGCCGGTGAGGTGGGGGATTTTGCCCTTGGCCTCCCCGACCCCCAGGTTGAGCGAGGGCTCACGATAGTAAAGAGGCTTGAGCTGGGCATGGCTGTCGGCGACGTGCAACAACGTGAGCTGCCCCTTGGCGGGGAAGCGCAGCAGGTCCTCCTGGCCAATGGCCTGCTGCGCCGCGGCCCGGCCCAGGGGACGCGCGCTGCCGGGGAGCGCGGCGACGGCGCCCGCGACCTGCAGGAACTCGCGACGGGTGATCATCCATGGCTCCGGGGCGCCGGCGGTCGGGCCCAATCAACTATTTGTTAACCGGGCTTTCCGGTGACATCACGTAAGCGGTCAGATCGGCGATCTGCTCCAGGCTGAGAAAGCCGCTGGCCCCCATGCGCGGCATGTTTGCGCAGGGCACGGCCGCCTGCGGGTTGTAAATGCGCTCATAGACGGCCTTCACTTCGGCTTGGGCAAAAGCGCGGTTTTTGCCGTAGGCGGCAAGACTGGGACCGAGCGTGCCGTAGCTCAGCTCCTTGGGGTCGAGCTGATGGCAGGCAAAGCAATTGCCGCCGTTCTCGGCCCGCGGCGGATAGTCGGTAAAGCGCATGCCGTAACCACTTTGCGCCAGCTTCTCCCCCTTCTTCCAGTCGCCCATTAATTTGCCGTCGGCGGGATACTTGATGGACGCCTTCTCGCGGGCCGTAATGGCGGCGGCGACCGCAGGTGGCGGGTTGTTGCGGTGGAGGCTGCAGGCGGCTTGGGTCTCGTCTTGGACGAGCCGGCGCTGCCAGTCGGGCGCCAGCTGCTGCCAACTGTCCTTGATCGCCGTTTCGAGGACGGCGCGATCGAGCTCACCGGGGTTCTGCGCCAGGGCGCCGCCGACGGCGACACCGGCGATGCCGACCCCAACAAGCAGCCTTCGCATGACCGCGTCTCCTAGCGCTTTAAGCCGGGTGCCGTGATCGCCCCGCCCTTCGCCTGGTTGACGAGATACGTCGTCAGCGCCACGGTCACGTCCGAGCCGTAGTCGATGAGTGGCAGGCGCATCTGCCAGTAGCAATCGGCAAGGCGATGTTGCGGGGTCATCACGGTGCCCTGCGAGACCCGGTAGGCCGGCCACTCACCGACCACCTGGCGCGCTTCCTCGGGCTTGCTCAGGTAGGGCAAGCTCTGCAGCCGGATGCGCTTGCCGCTGTCGCCATGACAGGTGGCGCAGGCGAAATCGAGGGGGCCCTGGCGCCGGAAAAACAGCGCCTCTCCCAAGGCCAGCGCCGCGCGCTCCTTGGGATGCTGCAAGGGCGGCGCGAAGGTGGCGCCGTTGGATTTGCTGGCGATGAAGGTTGCCAGCGCCTCGAGCTCGGTGCCGCTCTGATTGGCCTTGGAGTAGGGGCGCTTGAGGAGCTCGCCGCGCGCAAAGCCCTGGAGCTTTTCCATGCACCAGACGAGGCGCGACTCCAAGTCCATCACCCTGTCGGCATCCTTGAAGTAGCGCGGCAACTCCGCAAAAGCCCCTTCGATGCGGCCCGCTCCCATGCCGAGATCGCAGCCCTCCAGCGATACCTTATTGGGCCCGCGCGCCTCCCGCCATAGCGCCTCGCCCCGATCGGCATCGAGCTGGCCCGGGTTGGACCAGGGATCGGCCTTCAGCATTTGGCGATATTTCTCCAGCTCGCGCTCGGTGGCGTCGTCGGCGGCACGCCCCGGCGCCGCCGGGCCGATGCAGGCCAGCCAAAGCGCAAGGGCGGCAAGAAGGCGTTGTCGCCAGGTCATGGTCTATGTGTGAAAGCTCCCTGCCCGGGTGTCAATGATCTGGCGCAAACCGACAACGCCCAAAGCGAGCCGCCGGCGGCCCGAGCTGATCTGCGCTCATGCGCGCGCTTGCACGAGGGCCACGATACCCGGCAGCTCGCGCCCTTCCAGCCATTCGAGGAAGGCGCCTCCGGCGGTGGAAACATAGCTGAAATCCTCGGTCACACCGGCGGCGTTGAGAGCGGCCACGGTGTCACCGCCACCGGCGACGGACACCAGTCGTCCGGCCTTGGTGAGCTTGGCGACCGCCCGCGCCAGCGCGATGGTACCCCGAGCGAACGGCTCGACTTCGAAGGCGCCGAGCGGACCGTTCCACAGCAGCGTTTTGGCGCCTTCGATCACGCCGCTATAACGGGCCACCGTCTTGGGTCCAACGTCAAGGATCATCTGATCGGCGGGGGTCTCCAGCGCCGGCACGGTGCGTGCGGTCACCCCGGCCGCCAACCGCTCGGCGACCACGACATCGTCCGGCAGCAGAACTTGGCAACGGCGCTCCTTGGCCGCCCCGATGATCTCGAGCGCGGTTTGGGCGAGATCGGGCTCGGCCAACGAGGTGCCGATCTTGCACCCCTGCGCCAGCAAGAAGGTGTTGGCCATGCCGCCGCCGACGATCAACGTGTCGACCTTGCCAGCCAGGTTCTTCAGCACCGGGATTTTGCTCGAGACCTTGGCGCCACCGATCACGGCCGCCGTCGGCCGCTTGGGGTTTTCCAGCACGCCGTTGAGCGCGTTGATCTCCTCCAGCAACAGCGGTCCGGCATAGGACGGCAGCAAGCCGGCGAGTGCCGCGGTCGAGGCATGGGCGCGGTGCGCCGCAGAAAAGGCGTCGTTGACGAAGACGTCCCCGAGCGCGGCCAAGCGCTCGGCGAAGGCGGGATCGTTTTCCTCTTCGCCCTTATGAAAGCGCAAATTCTCCAGCACCGCGATGCCACCGGGCGGCAGCGCGGCGACCGTCCGCTCGGCCGACCCGCCGACACAATCGGCGGCAAAAGCCACGGGTTGGCCCAATAGCTCGCCCAGCTTGCCGGCCACGGGCGCCAGGCTCAGGCGCGGATCGCGTCCGTCTTGCGGGCGCCCGAAGTGGGAGATGACAACCACGCGCGCGCCCCTTTGCGCCAGTTCCGTGAGCCCCGGCAGCAGGCGTTCGAGCCGCGTTGCGTCGCTGACTTTGCCGTCCTTGACCGGCACATTGAGATCGGCGCGGACCAGTACGCGCTTGCCCTTGAGGTCGAGGCCGGCTGTCGATTTGAGCTTGCCGAAGGTCATGGACGCTTGATCAGTTGGCGGGCCGCCGCGGCCACCTGGGCGGCCGTGATGCCGAAATGCTCAAACAGCTTGGCTGCCGGCGCCGAGGCGCCAAACCCCGACATGCCGATGAAGCTGCCACCTTCGCCCAGCCAGCGCTCCCAGCCCTGCGCGACCGCAGCCTCGACGGCAACGCGCGGCCCGTGACCCAGCACCTGGGCGCGGTAGGCAACACTTTGCCCAGCAAACAGTTCCCAACACGGCATCGACACGACCGCCGCCCCGATCCCATCCTTGGCGAGCGCCTCACGCGCCTCCATGGCAACGCCAACCTCCGATCCCGTCGCCAACAGCGTCACGTCACGCGCGCCGGCTTGTGCCTCGGCCAGGACGTAGGCGCCCTTGGCCGACCGGTTCTCTGCCGCCCCGTCGCTGCGCAAGGCCGGCACCGCCTGCCGCGTCAGCGCCAGGATCGAGGGCGTCTTGGCGGCCGCCAGCGCCAGCTCCCAGCACTCGGCCACCTCGAGTGCGTCGGCGGGCCGGAACACGTTGAGGTTGGGGATGGCGCGGAGCGCGGCCAGATGCTCGACGGGTTGGTGGGTCGGGCCATCCTCGCCGAGCCCGATCGAATCGTGCGTCATCAGGTAGATCACGCGCACGCCCATCAGCGCGGCGAGGCGAATCGCCGGGCGGCAATAGTCTGTAAAGACGAGGAAGGTGCCGCCGTAGGGCACGATGCCACCGTGCAGCGCCATGCCGTTCATGGCCGCGGCCATGGCGTGCTCGCGGACGCCGTAGTGGATGTAGTTGCCGCTGAAATCCTGCGGCGTGACGGGCTTGTGGTGCTTGGTGCGGGTGCCATTCGAGGTCGTCAGGTCGGCCGAGCCGCCGATCAGCGCGGGCAGGGCGGGCACCAGCTTTTCCAGCACCTTCTGCGAGGCCACGCGCGTGGCGAGTTTGGGGGGCGTCGTCGAAAACTCGCCCTTGATCTCGGCGATGGCCGTCTTCAGGGCTGGGCTGCCGATCAGAGCCTCCGCATCGGGCAACCCAGGCCGTCCCCGGGCGCGATCTTCCCAGGCCTGGCGCGCCGCGGCGCCGCGGCGTCCGGCGCCGCGCCAGGCGGCCAGCACGGCTTCAGGCAGCTCGAAGGCACCGTAGGGCCAGCCCAGGGTCTGCCGGGCGCCCTTGATTTCGTCGGCTCCCAAGGGTTCCCCGTGGGCGGAGGCCTTACCCTGCTTGCCGGGGGCGCCGAAACCGATGGTGGTCTTGCAGGCGATCAGTTGCGGCCGCTCGGACCCCTGCGCGGCGGCCAAGGCCGCGCCAATGGCCGCCGGGTCGTGGCCATCGATGGCTTGGACGGCCCAGCCGGAGGCCTCGAACCGCTGCAATTGCTGGTCGGATTGGGCGAGCGTGGTGGGCCCGTCGATGGAAATGGAATTGTCGTCGAATAGCGCGATCAGCTTGCCGAGCTTAAGGTGGCCGGCGAGCGAGATCGCTTCCTGGCTGATGCCCTCCATCAGGCAGCCGTCGCCGACGATCACATAGGTGTGGTGATCGACGAGGGCATCACCGAAGCGTTGGTTGAGCAGGCGTTCGGCCAGAGCCATGCCGACGGCATTGGCGAGACCCTGGCCCAAGGGACCGGTCGTCGTTTCGATGCCGGGGGCATGGCCATACTCGGGATGGCCAGCGGTTTTGGCCCCAAGTTGGCGGAAGTTGCGCAGCTCGGCCAGGCTCACGCCGGGGAAGCCCGTGAGGTGGAGAAGCGCGTAGAGCAGCATCGAGCCGTGGCCCGCGGACAGCACGAAGCGGTCCCGGTCCGGCCAGGCAGGATCGCCGGCATCGAACTTCAGAAATTGCCTGAACAGCACCGTTGCCACGTCCGCCATCCCCATGGGCATGCCGGGGTGGCCCGATTTGGCGGCTTCGACGGCGTCCATCGCCAGCGCACGAATGGCATTGGCCATGTCCGCATGGGCCACCCCCGTTGGCGGGCTTGAGTTTGCCCCCGGCTTCACCATGGGTCCTCGCAGGTCGCTTTGGCCGATCGCGGCCGAGCATTAGCCGCCGCTGCGCGCCGCGTCTAGGAGCCTCGAGGAGGCGCATCGGCGCAGGCCCGACCCGGCCGCGCCGGCGGCCGCCTATTGCCCGCCAGGCGGTGCAAAAACGGCCGCATTCTTAAGGGCTTGCCCCGGGATAGGGATTTGCCGGGGAGGTTTGCCCGAAGGATTGGCCGGGGACATTTGCCGGGGACAATTTACGAGCAGGGGTCCCCGTCCCCGTTCGGGGGGAAGCTTTCTGGCCTCGAGGCACCCGGCGCGGTCTTTTAGTTCTTCTCCAGGTGTTGCATCGGATCGACCGGCCTGGAGCCCTGGCGCAGCTCGAAGTGCAGCTGCGGCTGATCGACCGATCCGGTCTTGCCGGCCTTGGCGATCACCTGGCCTCGGCGCACGAGATCGTCGCGCTTGACCAGCAGTTGGTCGTTATGAGCGTAGGCCGACACCCAACCGTTGTCGTGACGGATCAGGATCAGATTGCCGTAGCCTTTGAGCTCATTGCCGGCGTAGGCGACCTTGCCGGCTTCGCTCGCGTGCACTTCGGCGCCCTGCGGCAGGGCCAAATTGATGCCGTCGTTTTGGGTGCCGTCGGAACGCCGGCCGTAAGCGGCGATCACGCGCCCGCGTGCCGGCCAGCGGAACCGGCCGCTCGTCGGGTCGCTGGCGGTGGGGTTGGCCGCGGCCGAGGCGGTAACCGGGTCGGCGTCCGACACCTGATCGCTGCGCGCGGCCACCACCTTTCGCTCGTTCGGCGCATTGATGATTTTGGGGGTCGCCGGGGTTTCCTGGGCAAGCTCGCGCGTTGGCGCTGGCTCTGCTGGGAGCCTCGCCGCTGCGCCTGGCACTTGCAAGGTCGTCCCGACCTTCACCCGCAATGGGCTGTCGATGCCGTTGACGCGTTGCAGCTCGGCCAGGCTCACCCGGTGCTGGCGGGCGATGCCATACAGGGACTCTCCGGCCTTGATGGTGTGGCGGCCCTCCCAGCCGGCGGTGGTGGCAGACGGCGTTGCGGTGGGGGCGGGCGGCGTTGCGGCCGAGGTGGATGGCGGGGCCGCTTGGGGGCTGGGGTCGAGGCCCGGGGCCGTGACCGGCACCTTGGCGACGGGCACCAGCGCAACGGAGGGTTTGCCACGCGCCTCGCGCCGCGCCTGCCTGGCCAGCGTGCCGGTCGGCAGCACGATCTGCTGGCCCGGCTTGAGGCTCGTCCCATGATGCAGGCCGTTGGCCTCGATAAGATCGGCGAGGGCCACGCCGTAGCGTTTGGAAAGGCTATAGAGCGTGTCACCCTGCTCGACCTGGATGGTGTCAGCCGCCGCGGACGTACCCATGCTTTGTGGCGCGGGCTCGCGGCGCGCCATCGCGACGCGTTCGGGCGCGGCATCGGGCGCCAAGGCTTGGCGCGGACGTTCGGGCGCAGAGGTGGTGTCATTTTGCGGCGCCGGCCGGTGCTCGGGCACGAGCGGTGGCAGGGTGGTCGTTTGCGGTTGGGTGTCGCGGGCGCTGGCGAGCCGCTCGCCTTGGTAGCTACCACCGTAGATCGTGGCCGGCGGCGCATCCACGGCGCCGACGCCGCGCGGTGGCGCGCCGGGGGGCGCATCGAAGCTCTGACCGGGACGCTGCGCGTAGCCCGGCGATCCCGGCAGCGCGCCCGTCGGGGCGTTGTTTTCGGCGACGTTGAAGGCCGGAAAATCGAAGCGGGTCACGTCGGCGCTGCAGGCGCCAACGCACAAGCAAGCCGCAACCGCAAGACCCCGGCCGGCGTGGGCCTGGGACACGGCGGAGCGCCAACGCGCGTTACTCGACATGGGGTACACCTCTTACTCCCATCGTCCATTAACCCTTAACGAGTTAAGGGGCCGTTAATGGAGCTCGAAATCGCGGACGCTGAACGCCAAGAGAACTCGCGGCTGGCCGCCGCACTCATGCCCGGTCAGCGGCGAGCCCCTGTTGAGCGCTGGCGGCTGCGATCGCGAATACGCGAGCAGGCGCGCGCCCGGCACCGGACTTTGCCACACCCTGGTTCGGCTGCCGCCGCGGGCCCTGCGGGTGGTGAATTTTTTCCCCTGTGCGGGGCCTTATTGGCGGCCCCACCGCGCCCCTCGCCTCAGCTCGGTTCGCCTTCCAACAGGCTTTTTAGCGTTTGGCGCAAACTATGATGCGTGAGGTCCAGGTAGAGCGGCGTGACGGAAATCCGCCCGGCATAGATGGCGCGCAGGTCGCTGCCCTCCGATGCCACCGAGCGGCGCCGCTCGAAAGCCAGCCAGTAGTAGGGATTGCCCCAGGTATCCTGTCGCTCGTCGATGTGCAGCAAGCCTGGGTCGCGGCGGCCCTGGCTCGTCACGCTCACCCCCGCCACCTCGTTGGGCTCGCGATCGGGAAAGTTGATGTTCATCGTCGTCGACGGCGGCCATTCGGTCGCCAGCAACTTGCGGATGAGCCCCGGCGCGTGGGCGATGGCGGTTTGCCAGCGCACAGCCTTGCCAGGCTCGAAGCCGAAGGCCTGCGAGAGCGCGATGGACCGAACGCCGAGAATGGTGCCTTCGAAGGCGCCAGCGATGGTGCCCGAGTAGGTGACGTCCTCGGCCATATTGCCGCCGCGGTTGACACCGGACAGGATCAGGTCTGGCGGTTCGTGCTTGAGAACATGGCGCACGCCCATGATGACGCTATCGGTGGGCGTGCCGCGGATAGCGAAGGCGCGCTCGTCGACCGAGCGCATACGCAAGGGTTCGTGCAAGGTCAGCGAGTGACTGGCGCCGGACTGGTTGGTTTCGGGGGCAAAGACCCAGATATCCTCGCTGAGTTGGCGGGCGATCTCGCGCAGCGCGTGCAGGCCGGGGGCGTCGATACCGTCGTCGTTGGTCAAAAGAATGCGCATGCCGCAACTGTATAGGGCCATGGAATTGGCGCAACGTGTTAGAGCCACACAGGGCGCCCCGGCCGTGCCGGCGCATGTGGCAGCGCGCCATGCCTGTCGCGCGCATGGCGCTGTTCAAGGCTTCTCGATGCGGGTCACGCCCCCCATGTAGGGCACCAACGCCTCGGGAATTGCCACGGAACCATCTGGCTGCTGATAGTTTTCCAGGATGGCAATCAACGTGCGGCCGACCGCCAAACCGGAACCGTTCAGCGTGTGCACGTATTCCGGTTTGCCGCCCTTGCGCCGATAGCGCGCGTCCATCCGGCGCGCCTGGAAATCGCCGCACACGGAACAGGACGATATCTCGCGATAGGTGTTTTGTCCGGGCAGCCAAACTTCGATGTCATAGGTCTTCTGCGCGGCGAAACCCATATCGCCGCCGCAGAGCAGCATGACGCGATAAGCAAGACCCAGCCGCTTCAGGACTTCTTCGGCACAGCCCGTCATACGCTCATGCTCGGCCAAGCTGTTTTCCGGTGTCGTGATCGAGACCAGCTCGACCTTGGAGAATTGATGCTGGCGGATCATTCCGCGCGTGTCCTTGCCGGCGGCGCCGGCCTCCGACCTGAAGCATGGCGTCCAGGCCGTGAGGCGCAACGGCAGCTGGGTTTCATCGATGATTTGCTCACGCACGAAATTGGTGAGCGCAACCTCGGCGGTGGGGATCAACCACAGTCGCTGACTGGCATTGCGCCGGAGCTCGTCCGCCGCGACCTTGATCATTTCCGCACCGCTTGCGGCAAGCGCGGCACGCAACTCGACGGCAAGATCGCGGCCCGTGCCGCCTTTGCCGTCGCTTGGTCCGTTCGCCGCGGCAAGGCTGGACAAAACCCGATCGAGCCGGCTCTGCATGGCTTTGTGCATCGCCGCGGCGGCCTCCTGCGCCGCGTCCGCTTGGCTCAGCCGCGTCTGAAACAGATCATCCATGAACTTGGGAAGATTGCCGGTGCCGAACGCGGTATCGTCGCGCACCAGCAGCGGCGGGTTGCACTCCCGATAGCCACCGATCCCATTGCGCTGCGGCGCCGTGTGTAGATCGAGCATGAAGGCGGCTAGCGCCCGTTCCATGCGCGCCAAGGCGCCCTTCAGCACAACGAACCGCGCGCCGGACAACTTTGCCGCCGTCTCAAAATCCATTAGTCCCAGCGCTTCGCCGATCTCGAAGTGCTGCATCGGCTTGTTGGTCCACTCGAGCTTGCGCGGCTCCCCGACGCGCCGCACCTCCTGGTTACCCTTTTCGTCGGCGCCGGGCGGCACCGCTTCGAGCGGCAGATTGGGTATCACCTCCAGCGCCTGCTGCAGATTGGCGTCGGCGAGGCGCTGCTCGTCGGCACCCTGCGCCAGCTCGTCCTTCAGCGCTGTCACCTCGGCCATCAGCCGTGCGGCGGCCGCCTCGTCCTTGGCGGCCTTGGCCTTGCCGATGTCCTTGGAGGCGGCGTTGCGGCGCGCTTGCGCCTCCTGCAGACGGGTGATGATCTTACGACGCGCCTCGTCGAGCGCGATCAAATACGCCGAAGACGCAACGTCGCTGCCAGGAGCCAGGCCGCGTTTGCGCATTCCCGCGTCGAACGCAGCCGGATTGTCGCGTATCCACCTAATATCAAACACGGGGATCAGTCCTCGGGAAAGGCAAGCGAAGAGCAACCCCGCAGGGGGCTCGCATCCCGCTTGGCGTCTGCCGCCAGCGACGGAAGATTGCGCGCGCCGCGCCGGCGGCGGCCGCTCGGGTGATGAGGAGATTGTCGAGCACCGATATCCAACACCAGCGTTGCCTCGCACGCCACCGTCATTCCCGAGCGAAAGACGCCGATCCGCTCTCGCGACCGAGGTTGGCTCGCGGCGCTGACCGCTGCCAAAACCCAAAAAACGGACGGCGCGCCTTGCGCGAGAGTGAGCGCGCTCGAATGCGCGTGTGCTATACGATTGCGGCAATTTAATCCAGCTCTTGCGGCCAACTCTCGGGCCAGCTCTCGGGCCAGCTCTCGGGGCCAGCTCTCGGGGCCAGCTCTCGGGGCCAGCTCTCGGGGCCAGCGCAGGGGCGGCCGACGCCGCGTTGACCTGAATGGTGAGGTGAGAGCAGGGCGGCCACGCGCTCAAGCCCTGCCGGCACTTCGCGTTGGCTTCAGGAGGGATCGCGGCCCGATCGCGGCGTCCTGATGGCGGCAAGCCAAAAACGAGCGCGCTGGCCTGGGCCAACGCCGGCCGAATACGCTCAGCCCGTTGCGGCCTGCGCCGCGGCTTCCCTGTCGAGCCGCGACTTCTCCACGCGCGCCACCGCGAAGATCGCCGCCTCGTAGAGCACGATGGTCGGTAACGCCATGGCGACCATGCTGAAGGGGTCGGGCGGGGACAAGATGCCTGCTGCCGCGGTGATGGCAACCACGGCGTAGCGGCGAAAACTGCGCAAGTTGTCCGCCCCGATGATCCCCGCCTGCGCTAGCAGGGTCAGCACCACCGGCAACTGAAACATGATGCCGAACCCCAAGATCATGGTCATGATCAAGGAGAGGTATTCGCTGACGCGAGCCTGCAGATGGATCTCAACCTGACCGCCGGTCTGTTCCATCGACAGGAAGAACTTCATCGCCAGCGGCATGACGACGAAGTAGACCACCATGGCGCCCATGATGAACAGAACGAAGGTCCACAGCAGGTAGGGGCGAAAGGCTTCCCGCTCATTCTTGTAAAGCCCAGGGGCCACGAACTTGTAGACTTGGTAGGCGAGCAGGGGGAAGGCGAGGAAGACCGCACCGAACAGGGCGAGCTTCAGCTTGGTGAAGAAGAATTCGTGCGGGGCGGTGTAGATCATTTCGATCTTTTGCCCCTCGCCGCGCGCCACCTGGTAGGGCCACACCAGCAGATTGTAGATATTGGTGGCGAAGGCGAAGCACACGAAAAAGCCAATACCGATGCCGATCAGCGCATAGATCATGCGCTGTCTCAGTTCGATCAGGTGCTCCATCAGCGGAGCCTTGGAGGCCTCGATTTCGTCGTGTCCCTCGCGGTTGACCGTTTCTTGCATGGCGAGGTCACGCTCCGCTCTTTTCGACCTGCGGCGGCGCCTCGACCTGCGGCGGCGCCTCGCGCTGGGTCTCGGGCGTGGCGGATGCAGGTTCGGGCGCCCCAGCCTCGGCATGATCGGCACTGCCGTTCAGCGGCGTCGGCTCCGCCTCAGGTAGCGGCTGTGCCTGCTCGGGAGCTGCCACTTGGGGATCTGCGGCCGGCGCGCTGGCGCGATCGTCGAGCGCCGCGGTAACGCTCTCTTGGGCCTGCGCCCAGTCCTTTTCTACCGATTGCTCGGCAGCGCGCATGCTTTGCTCCGCTTCGCGACCGAGGGATTCCACGTCTTTTTTGAGGTCTGCCAGTTCCGATTCGCGCATGGCCTCGTCGAATTGGGCGCGGAACTCCGCCGCCTGCCGTTTGATGATGCCGACGTACTTGCCGATCGTGCGCAGGAGGGCGGGCAGATCTTTCGGGCCAATGACGAGGAGCGCCACGATGCCGAGGATCAAGAGTTTGCTGGAAGTGATGTCGAACATCGGCTCAACCTAACCGCATGGGAGCGCGAGGCAAACTCTGAACGTTGCGCCGGGGCCGTGTCAGCACCTGCTGCGATCGACCGAACGGTCCCCGTTTCAGCCGACCTTGTTGGCCTGCACGCTGGCGGGTTCGGCCGGCTTGGCGGGCCCACCGTCGATCGACTTGGGTGGGGCGTCCTTTCGGGCCGCATCGTCTTTCTGCGCCTCCTCGTCCTCCGCCATGCCCTTTTTGAAGCTTTTGATCCCCTTGGCAACATCACCCATGATCGAGGATATCTTGCCGCTGCCCCCGAACATCAACAGGGCAACGGCCAAAAACAGCAGCCAATGCCAAATACTCAAGCTACCCATTCGCTTGCTCCTCTCGCAGCCAGGCTGCATCCGCTTGGGGTTTGTCGCACTATCGCAGAAAGGGCCGGTTGGGGCAAGGTTGCCACACCGCTTGTATCTGCGCCTATGCCATTGAAATCAGGATCTTTCCTGCTCACGTGGAATTAAATCGACGTCATCTGCATCGGCCGCCTGGGCAGGAAAGACGAGCACGCTTTCCGCCGCAACGCTGACCGAGACTTCTTCGCCCTCCGGCGGCTGCTCGCCCTCGCGTACGAGGGTGAGCAACGGCCGCTCAAACCCCTCCACCGCCACCTCCAGCAGCGCCAAATCGCCCAGGAACCGCGCCCGCAGTAGACGCCCCGGCAGGCCGCCGCCGCCGACGCCGCCGAGCCGAATGGCGCGCCGCCGGATGCACAAAATTGCCTCTTCGCCTTCGTTGAGCCCTGGCACGGCAAAGGCACCGATCGGGGTGCGAAGTGCCCCGTCCTCCACGCGGTAGGGAATTTCGTTGATCTCGGAGAAGAGCCGCGCCACGAACAGGTCGGCCGGATTGCGGTAAAGCTCTTCGGCCGTGCCAGCCTGCACCAAGCGGCCCGCGCGCATGACCGCGATGCGATCGCCGAGACGGATCGCCTCCGCGGGGGCGTGCGTCACGATCAGACACGTGGCGCGGGTCTCCCGCAACAAGGTCAAGGTCTCTTCCTGCAAGCGTTCGCGCAGCTGCACGTCGAGCCCCGAAAACGGCTCGTCCATCAGCATCACCGCCGGGCGCGGCACGATTGCGCGCGCCAGGGCGACGCGCTGTTGCTCGCCGCCGGACAAGGTGTGGGGATAGTCATCGGCATAGCGCGAGAGGCCGACACGGGCGAGCGCCACGGCAGCTTCGCGGCGGGCGTCCTGGCGCGGCAGCGCCCTTAGGCCAAAGGCGACGTTGTCGATGATGGTCAAGTGCGGAAACAGCGCGAAATCCTGAAACATCAGGCCGACGTTGCGTCGCTCGGGTGGCACGAAGCGCTGAGGCCCCGCAACCTCGCGATCGTTGATCAGGACGCGTCCGCCGGTCGGCCGTTCGATCCCAGAGGCGACGCGCAGCAACGTGGTCTTGCCGCAGCCCGATGGTCCGAGCAGGCAAACCACCTCGGCGGGAGCGACATCGAAAGAAAAGCCGTTGAGCGCAGCCGTGCTCTCGAAGCGGCGCTCGAGCCGATCGAATGTCAGCCGCGCGGCGATGGTTGCCGCGGCCCTGCCCGAACCCGCCACCCCACCGGCGGCGGCACGGCCTCTCGCTTTAAGCCGAGGAGGAAAGATCACGCCCGCGCCCTTGCCGTGTCACGAGCGCCCAGGCGCTCGGCGGCGAAACCCAAAGCCAATCGCCGAGTATCCTAAATTGAGCCCGTCTTCTAGCGAAAGGCCAAGCCTCAATCCAGTCCATGCGGCGCGCACACGATCGGCGCAGCCGCCGTGCGCATGCCGGACATAGCCTGGTCGCCGGCCGGGGATTGAGGTGGAGCGTCCAAGCTTGGCTCGCCCCGGAGGCCGGCGCAGGCGGCAATGGACCAAAAAGGCGAGTTTGGTGCGATCAGGCCGCCCCGTGCGGCGGCCCCGCCTCGCCGTCGTCGTCTTGCTCGAAGGCGAGAAAGCCGATGGCTGGTTCTTCGTCTCCCGCGTCGAGGGGAACCTCATCCGGCATCAGGGCGGCGGCATCGGTCGGCTCGGGCACCGTGAAGCCCGGCGGCAAGTTGCTGTCGAGCAACCCCGCGCCCTTGAGCTCAGCCAGCCCCGGCAAGTCCTTGATGGCATCGAGCCCGAAGTGATCGAGGAACTGTTCCGTCGTGCCGTAGGTGATGGGGCGTCCCGGTGCACGACGGCGTCCCCTGAGACGGACCCAGCCCACTTCCATCAGCACGTCGAGGGTGCCCGGCGAGACCGCCACGCCGCGGATATCCTCGATTTCGGCGCGGGTAACCGGTTGGTGGTAGGCGATGATCGCCAGGGTCTCCATCGCCGCCTTGGACAGGCGCCGTTGCTCCGTGGCATGCCGCTCCAACAGATAGGAGAGGTCCTCTGCCGTGCGGAACGCCCACTTGCCCGCCACGCGCACCAGATTGACGCCGCGGCTGGCATAAAAACCCTTGAGCTCGTCCAGCAGTGCCGCCACGTCGTCATTCGACTTCAGGTGTGTCGCCAAATACGCCTCCGCCAACGGCTCGGAGGCGGCGAATAAGAGCGCCTCCAGGATGCGCAACTGCTCACGCCGATCCGCCGACGGCAAATGGGCGACATTGGAGGGCAGTCCCCGCCAACCCTCGTGCGCCAACACCTCGCTGGCGTCGAGGGCGCCTTCGGCGGCCGCCTCGCGGCGGTCCTCCTCGAGCTGGGTCTCGGACGGCCGCACCGAGAGCTTCGGCGGAACCATGGGTGTCCTCTTGTTCTTCTGCAGTGTTCTAGCTCCGACGCCACACGCCTAAGTCACGCGCTGCCATTGCGCCCCTTCTTCGCGCTTGCGCACATAGATGGGGGCATACGGCTCCGCCTGCGAGAGTTCCACCAGCCCATCGCGCGCCATCTCCAGCGTGGCCCCAAACGAGCTTGCCAGCGCCGTGCGCGCGATCTCCGGCGCGGCGCCGAATTGCTCTAGGAACAGGTCGAGCTGTACCCAGCTTGCGTCGCACTTGCCCACGAGAGCCTGCAACCGCTCGCGCGCCTCCTTGATCGACCACACGACACGCCG
>Ga0134122_10000407_pt1 | contig 28606 bp, 26 predicted proteins | sample KB302_FD_96461 | JGI IMG/M metagenome (GOLD analysis project Ga0134122, IMG submission 96461) | Terrestrial soil microbial communities without Nitrogen fertilizer from Kellogg Biological Station, Michigan, USA - KB3-0-2 | ecosystem: Environmental > Terrestrial > Soil > Unclassified ...
CAGGATGTGCGGCTCCTGGCGGAGCCGCCCGAGGCATGGGCGGCGGCGGGACTTCCCATCGCCACGAGCCCCGCCGTGCCAGCGGATGCAGCGCGCATCGATTTCCTTTTCTTCACCGCCAAGCGCCACGAGGGCACCGCCGAGGCTGCCGAAGCGGCGCGCCAGTATCTTGCCTGGGAGGTCGGCTTGATCGATCAGCTCGACGCCCAGGAACGCGGCGCTTTCCGCATTGCTTGAGCGGTGAGCTCACCTGAGGCTAGCGCGCCTTGATGTTGCTGCGCTTGACATGATCGAGGTTCTTGCCCTCGATGCGGATCAGCTTCACGGGCGCAGCGCGGTTGGGAGAATGCACGGCCCCAACATCGTAAAGGTGTGCATCGCCGGGGCGCATGTTGTAGGTGCGAACGGGTTCGACCAGCGTTGGAGCCTCACCGTTGCCCGGCTCGACAATGCGCCAGTCCGTCATTTCGGTGACGCCGGTCGCCTGTCCGTAGATGGCCCAGCTGGAGCCGTGGTCGTGCGGGCTGCCGTTGGCCGGCCCGTCATAGACATGACCACAAATGCAAAAGCCGAGCTCGGTGTCCTCGTAGAGGACCTGGCGCGGATTGGCTCCCGGCGCGCGTTCCTTGAGCTCGGCCGCAATAAAGGCCTTATCGGTCAGCGCCCGTGACACGAAGGTGGCGACTTTCGCCTTGCCCTGCAGGCCATTATCGGCCTTTAGCGTTTCACGGATGTCGGCTGCGAGCTGGCTAAGGGTGTAGGACATCGATCCGATCCTTCGTCTGCGCCAATCGTGACAAAACCTAGCAAGTGCCGCGGCGCGCCGCCAGCAGGACGCAAGGGGGGGCCGGCCGTTTCACGCGGCCGTGACTGCCACTTTCGCCCGCCCTGGTATAAACTTTTTCCGGGTGCAGAAAGCACCAGCGCACATTCTCAGAGGACATTGTCGCCTAGGAGGGACATATGCTGCTTGCCGTTCCCAAATGGCTGTCGGTCGCCGCGACCGCTCTAACAGTCCTAGCGTTCACGCCAGCCACGGTCCTTGCCGCCGGCGACGACCCCCCCAAACCGTCCTCGAACCAGCCCAAACCGAAATCGAAATCAAAGCCGAAGCCCAAATCCAAGGACAAGGACAGCCGGCTCAATCAGGACGAAATCTACAGCCTGGGCTACTGGCAGGCCAAGCGGGGCGAGTACGCGGCGGCGCTGGCGACCTTGCGCTCGGCGCCAAATGCGGCCGACCCGCGGGTGGAGACCATGATCGGCTTTAGCTTGCGCAAGCTCGGGCAAGTCGACGAGGCCATGGCCTACTACAACCGGGTTCTCGCCAAGCATCCCGAGCGCACGACCACGCGCCAATATCTGGGCGAAGCCTTCCTCCAAATCGGCGCGCCGGAGCGGGCCAAGGAGCAGCTGGCCGAGATTGCCAAGCGCTGCGGCGCCGCCTGCGAGGACTACCAACTCCTCGCCGATGAGATCGCCAAGTACGAAAAGGCCGGCTGAGCCGGCCCTCAGGGAGGCCCCGCCGCCTCGGGCTCAGCGGGGCTCTCCGCGCTGGACAGCGTGCCAAGGAAGGCGATGAGATCGGCGCGCTCGGCGCCCGTGAGGTCGAGGCGCCGGATGCTGGGCGCCAGCGACGGTCGCTTAACAAAGGTATCGGCGTAGTGCGCCACGACCGCCGCCAGCGACGGGCGCGAGCCGTCGTGCATGTAGGGCGCGGAATATGCCAGCTCGCGCAGGCTCGGCGTCTTGAAGGCCGCTAGCCCCGGTGTGCCGCCTGCCACGGCACCCCGTCCGGCATCCTTGCCCGGCAGGCCGATGTCGTGGAAGCGATCGTCGGTGAAGCGCCAGCCGACATGGCAGAGCACGCACCCGGCCTTGCCGGTGAAAAGCCGAAACCCGCGCACCTCGTTGGCCTCGAGCGCATCGCCGTCTCCCTCGATCCAGGCATCAAAGCGGGTGCGGGGAGAGACGAGCGAGCGCACGTAGCTGGCAAGGGCCTTGGCCACGCTTTCTTCCGAAATCGGCGCAGGCTCAGAAAAGGCCGCCTGGAACGCCGCCAGGAGACCCAAATCGGCGTTGAGCTGCCCCAGGATGCTGGGCCAATTCCCCGCCATCTCGTCGGCGGCAACGATCGGCATGCGGACCTGGGCTTCGAGCGAGGGCGCGCGCCCGTCCCAGAAATAGGCCTCGCCCCACGCCAAGTTCCAAAGCGACGGGGTGTTGCGGGCGAGGCTGGCGCCCGTGAGCCCGCGGGCCCGCCGGCGGCCATCGGTGAAGGAGCGCTCCGGCCGGTGACAACTGGCGCATGAGCGTTCCCCACCCCCCGACAATCGGGGATCGCTAAAAAGCCGGGCGCCGAGCGCTACCTTGGCCACCGTCAGGGGATTGTCGGGTGGGGCGGGCGCTTGGGCCGGCCGCCGGAAGAGGAGCCGCCAGGCCGCCTCGACGCGCAAGGGCGGCTGCGGCCCTGCCGCTTCTCCACCCCCGGCCGCAGCCGCGGTCCCAGCCGCGGCCCCACCCGCGGCCCCACCCGCGGCCAAGAGCAGCAAGGCGGCGGCGGCGGCCCCGAGCGATCCTTTGCCTTGAGGCATGCGCTCTTGCCTGCCCTGGTGTTGCTTGCCAAGCGCGATGGGAGCCGGCAGAAGCAAGCCTTCGCCTTCCCCGCCAGCCAGGGCGCCCAGCCTTCCCGAATTCTGCCGCCCTCGCAAGGGAGATGAGCATTCCCCCCGTTGATCCGCGCAACCGACGCCTCGGCTCCGCCAGCCTCCGGGCCGGCCTCATCTTGATTGCGCTGTCATGGGGGTTCAACTGGCCCGCCGTCAAGCTTGCCCTCAACGAGATGCCGATCTGGAGCATGCGCGCGGTGGGCTTGACCACCGGCAGCCTGCTGCTGTTGGGGTTGGCCAAAGCCTCCGGGCGCTCCCTTGAGGTGGCGACACGACAATGGCCGGCGCTGATCCTGGCCGGCCTTCTCAACGTGACGGCCTTTAATGTCTTAACCGCTGTGGCCCAGACCCTGATGCCCACCTCGCGCGCGGTGATCCTCGCCTACACGATGCCGCTGTGGACCGCGCTGTTGGCGCGCATCTTGCTGGGCGAGGTTCTGACGCCGCGGCAGCGCACGGCCCTGATGCTCGGCGCCGCCGGCCTCGCCGCTGTGCTTGCGCCATTACGATCGAGACTGGGCGAGCCGGGGGTCGAGGCCGCCATCGCGGCAATCCTGGGTGCGGCGATCGCCTGGGCCGCCGGCACCATCGTCATGAAGCGCGCCGGGTTTGCCACCGATCCCCTCGTCAACACGGCCTGGCAACTTGCCATCGGTGCCATCACCGTCTGGGTCGGGGTTTTTGCCTTCGAGGCGACCGAACTCGCCACCATGAGCTTCTGGCCCAAGACTTGGGCCGGTTGGGGGGGCCTCGTCTACAACAGCGTGATCGGCATCGCGCTCAGCTATTTTTTGTGGTTTGGCATGGTCGCGCGCCTGCCCGCCGCGACGGCGGCGATCGGCGTCCTCTTGGTCCCCGTGGTCGGGGTGACGGCCGCCATGGCCATCATCGGCGAACGACCAAGCCTCGCCGACGGCCTAGGCTTCCTCTTGATCACCGCGGCCGTCTTCATCAACGCCCGCCAGCGGCCGGCCTGAAGCGCCATTGCGTCCGACCGCTCAGCGACCAAGGTCTTGGCGCAGCTGGGCCAGGGCTTCGGGCGTGTCGATGTCCTCAAGAACGGCGGTGGCATCGAGGGGCAGTTCCCGGACCAGCCCGGCGTGAGCGGCAAACAACTGCCGGGCGCCGGCATCGCCCTCCAGCGCCAGCATCTCGGCAAAACACGCCGCCGGCCACAGCACCGGGTTGCCGCGCTGCCCCCGATGGGTGGGCACGATGATGGCTTGCCCCTGCGCGCCCAAGAACGCCGCGATCAGGCAATCAAGGTGTGCCGGCCGGACCAGCGGCATGTCGCCGAGCGCCACCACCACACCTGCGATTTGGCGTGGCAAGGCGCCAATGCCGGCCTTCAGCGAGCTGCTAAGGCCGCTGGCGTAGGCGGGATTGGCAACGATGGTGACATCGAGACCGGCGAGCGCCGCCTCGACCTGAGGCTGCTGGTGGCCGGTCACCACCAGCACGGGCCGAGCGGCGCTGGCGAGTACGGTCTCGACCGCATGGCGCAGCATCGGCTTGCCGGCGACCTCGCACAGGAGCTTGTTGTGATTGCCCATGCGCGTCGAACGTCCGGCGGCCAGCACGATGGCGGCAACGGGGATTATCTCGGCCAACCTTCCTGTCCTCACCTTAAAATCGGGGCTTGTTTGCCTCGTTTGTTTGCCTCGCTTGCTTGCCTGGCCCGCGGCGCCGGCCGAGCGGGTCGCTTGGCTCGGCGCTCATTTGCCCAAATGCTGCGACCAGAACGCCAACATTCGCTCCCAGGCCAGTTCGGCGGCGGCGCGGTCGTGCACGTCGCGCTGCTCGTTGACGAAGGCGTGGTCAGCCTCGTAGCGAAAAATTTCCGCCGTCTTGCCGGCGGCCTTGAGCCCGGCCTCGAACGTGTCGACCGCGGCCGGCGTGCACCAGTCGTCGCGATTGGCGAAGTGGCCCTGGAGGGGCACCCTTACGTCTTTGGCCGAGGCGACGGTCTCCGGTGGCAACCCATAGAAGGCGACGGCCGCCGTCAGCTCGGAAATGCGGCAGGCGCCGAGAATGGTGACCGCGCCCCCGAGGCAGAACCCGGTCAGTCCCACCTTCGCCCCCGTGCGCTTGAGAAACTGGGCGGCACCGCGCACCACCTGATCGGTGGCCTCGAGGAAATTTAGCGAGTTCATCTCCCGCCCGGCCGCCTCGGTATCGTGATAGGGCACGACCGTGCCGGCATAAAGATCGGGCGCCAGGGCATCGTAGCCCGCGAGCGCCAGGCGATCACAAATGCCCTTGATCTGATCCTGCAGCCCCCACCACTCCTGGATCACCACCACCCCCGGGGCGCGGGCGCGTCCAGCCTTGGCAAGGTAGCCTTCCGCCGCCTGGCCATCGGCCCGGCCAAATCCGATCCTGGTACCCATCGCGGACTCCTTTTTTGTCTTGCAGCCTAAGCTTGCCTAAACATCGCCTTCGGCCTTGAGCCAGCGTACCGCGGTGCGAAAGGCCGTCAGCGTGCGGTCCACGTCGCTCGGCCCGTGCACGGCGGACACCAGGCCGCCCGGCGCGCCCATGATGTCGACGCCGTTGGCGAGCATGCCCAGACGCAGGCGGTGACAGAGTTCGGGATTGCGCGCCCCTTTGAGGCCCTCGAAGCCCAGTTGCAGCGGGTCGAAGCGCTCAGGATCGATCGCCAGCCGCTTGGGATTGGGGAAGATCAGGAACGCGGAGGCTTCGCCATAGATCCCCCAGGGGATCTGTTCGTCGACCAAAATCGCCCGCAGGCCCGCGCGGATCTGGGCGGCGGTGCGCTCGGCTTGGGCACACACCTCCTCCTCCTCGACGATTTTCAGGGTGGCCACGCCGGCGGCCGCGCACAAGGGATTGGCGTTGAAGGTGCCCTGGTGAGCGATCTTCTCCCGCTTGGCTGCCTGCGCGGCGCCAGCGTCAAGCTGGTCGAGAATCTCCGCGCGGCCGGCGACGGCGCCGCCGGGCAGCCCGCCGGCCAGGATCTTGGCCAAAATACACATATCCGGCGTGACGGCGTAACGTCCCTGGGCGCCGCCGCGCGACCAGCGAAAGCCCGTTACCACTTCATCGAAAATCAGCAAGACGCCGTGCTGGCGCGCAAGCTGGCTGAGCCCAGCCAGAAAGCCCGACGGCAACGGCACCTGCCCCCAGGAGGCCCCCGACGGCTCGAGCACGATGGCGGCAATGTCGTTGGCGTCGGCGAGCGTTTGGGCCACGCGCTCAAGATCGTCGGCCGGCAACAGGAGGGTTTGGGCGACGAGGCCAGCGGGAATGCCGGCCGGCACGCCGCCACTGAAATGCGACATGGCGCCGGCGGCAACCCCGTCATGCCAGCCGTGGAAATGCCCGACAAAGCGGATCACCTTGCTTTTGCCGGTGAAGGCGCGAGCAAGGCGCAGCGCCAGATGCGACGCCTCGGTGCCGGAGGCGGTAAAGCGCACACGTTGCGCACACCCGATCAAGCGGGCGACGCGCTCGGCCCAGACGACCTCCAACTCATGGCAGGCGCCCCAGTGCGTGCCGAGCCCGAGCTGGCGTTCGACGGCGGCCATCACCAGCGGATGCGCGTGACCCATGATGAGGGCGCCGTGCCCGCCGAAGTAGTCGACATACTCGTTGCCGTCGACGTCCCACTTGCGACTGCCGGCGGCCCTGGCCGCGTAGATCGGGTAGGGCAGCAGCGTGCGGCTATCGTGCGTGAGCCCTGCCGGAATGGCTTGGCGCGCCCTGCCATAGAGCGCAAGCGAGCCGCGCGTGCGCGCGCGGTATTCCGATTCGATGCGCGAGTTCGTCATTGTCTGCGCCACCAACCCTTTGCCTGCCGGACCGCCCGTTGGGTTACCTATCGGGGTTACTTGTCGGGCCGGACCGCCCGGCCCGGCGCGCCGGGAGCCCTTGCCGCTTACAGCACTATTCTGATGTTGCCACCCTCATCAAGCCTGGCCGTTGCCCCGGGGGGCACGACGCAGGTGGCATCGTACTCCTCGAGGATGAGCGGGCCGGCTTGGGCTCGTGCCAAGGCCGACCGCGGCAGGATGGGGGTGTCGAGCCAGCCGTGCGCTGATCCGAAATAGGCCGGGCGCGGCGGGCTCGGGGGCGGCTCGCGACGGCTCACGACGCCCTGGCTGGGCGCCGCCGTCGGGGCGCGCACACCCTGAGCCACGACCTGGATCGATACCAGTTCGACGGGCTCCTCGGCGCCGGCGCGGTGGCCATAGGTGCGCTCGTGCTCACGCCCGAAAGCGTCCTCCAAATAGTCGACCATCTCGGCATCGAAGGGCCGCTCGGGAACCGCGACGGTGAGATCGAAGCTCTGCCCGTGGTAGTGCAGCGCCGCCGAGCGGCGCAAGCGCGCCCGTGCGCCCGCGAATCCCTCGCTTTCGAGTTGCGCCAGCGCCTGGCCGGCGAGCGCGCCCCAGGCGGCCTCGATCTCGGCGAGATCGGCGCCGCGCAGGCGGCGCCGGAAGGTGCGCGAATAGTGATGCTCCACCTCGGCCCAGAGCAGGCCGAAGGCGGAAAAGAGGCCGGGCGCGGGGGGCACGATCACCTCCTCGATGCCGAGCGCGCGGGCCATGCCGCAGGCAAACAGCGGTCCATTGCCGCCAAAGGCAAACAGCGCACATTGCCGGGGATCGCGGCCACGCTCGGTCGAGACCGCCTTGATGGCGCGGATCATGTTGGAAGCGGCAATCTCGTGGGCACCGAAGGCCGCCGCGGCGAGGCCAAGGCCCAGCGGCTTGGCAATGCGCGCCTCGAACACCCGTTGCGCCTGCTCGGCGTCGAGCGGCAGGGCACCACCGATCAGATGTTTGGGGTTGATGAACCCGAGGATCACGTTGGCATCCGTGATGGTTGGCACGTCACCGCCTTGGCCGTAGCAGACGGGCCCGGGCGAGGCCCCGGCACTTTCCGGCCCCACCTGCAGACTGCCGCCGGCGTCGATCCAAACGTGCGACCCACCACCGGCTCCGACTTCGGCCAGATCGATCGCCGGCACCTTGAGGCTGTAGCCCGCACCCGTCAGCAGCCGCGAGCCGATCATGATGCCAGCGCCGACGGCGTATTCGTGCGCGCGCATCAGCTGACCGTCCTCGACGATCGAGGCCTTGGCGGTGGTGCCACCCATGTCGAAGGTGATGATCTTTGCCACCGCCATCGAGCGGGCCAGGGCCTGGGCACCCACCACGCCGCCGGCGGGACCCGACTCGATGATGTGCATGGGCCGTTCGCGCGCTGCCGCGTCCGTCATCAGGCCACCGTTCGACTGCATGATCAGAAGGCGGGCGGGAATATCGGCCGCATCCAGCTGCCGGCGCAGGGCGTACAGGTAGGTGGTGACGATCGGCATCACATAGGCATTGATCACCGTCGTCGAGGTGCGCTCGTATTCCTTGATTTCCGGCAAGACCTGGTAGGAAATCGACAGCGGCAGTTGCGGCGCCATGCGCTTGATGATGTCGCCGAGCATCAGTTCGTGGGTCGGGTTGGCGAACGAGTTCAACAGACACACCGCGATCGCTTCCACTTTCTCGGCCAACAGATGAGCAACCGCGCGCTCGGCGTCGGCGCTGCCAAGGGCCACTTCGACGCGGCCCTTGTGATCAATGCGCTCGCGCACGGTCTGGCGCAGGTAGCGCGGCACCAACGGCTCCGGCTTGTTCCAGGCGAGGTCGTAGAGGCGCGGCATCCGCAAGGTGCGGATTTCCAGAACGTCCCTGAAGCCCGCGGTGGTGATCAGGCCGACGCGCGCACCCTTGCGTTCCAGGATGGCGTTGGATGCCACCGTGGTGCCGTGCCGGATCTCCTCGATGGCGGCGGGCGCCGCATCGACTTCGCCGAACACCTGGCCGAGCCCCTCGACGATGGCGCGGGCGTAGTCGTCGGCACTCGATGGGATCTTGAGAGTGTGGATTTTGCCATCGGAGCCAAACAGCACGATGTCGGTAAAGGTGCCGCCGATGTCCACGCCAATGCGATAGAGGACCATGGTCTTACTCCGCCGCGTCGGCCGCCGGCAGCGGATCGTGGCGCTGGATCACGGGCGGGGCCGGCCAGCGGCGCCGGGCGGCGATCTCGGCCCGCCGCGCCGCGGTTGCGGCCAGATCGACGCGCAAGGGCGCCTGATCGATCACCACACCGTAGTCGGCGGCCGCCTTGCCCACGCTCAAGAGTTCGTTGCGCACGTCCCACAAGACCGCCTGCGGATCGCGTTCGAGCGGATCGCCCCAACCACCGGCCCCGGCGAGCACGTGGCGGAAGACATCGCCGTTCCTGACGGTCATCGTGAACTTGCCGGGCAGGACGCGGTTTTCGCTTTCCGGATTGAGATAGTTCTCGGAGGGCGCGCCGGGGCTGCCGCCGTAAAGGCCGAACGGTCGGTGATCGCGCCGGTCGGAGCGCACTTGCAAGACCCCTTCGGTCTCATTGAAGCGATAGTCGCGCCGAAACGGCACGCCGCCGCGATATTTTCCGGCGCCGGCCTTGTCCGCCACGAACTCATAGGCGAGCAGCGAGATTGGCTGCTCGGCCTCCGTCACCTCGACGGAATGCGATGCCATATTGGCGAACATGTGCGAGTTGCCGTCGAGCCCGTCCGCCCACGGCCGCGCCCCCCAGGCGCCGCAGGTAAAATCGACGTAGACGAAGGGTCGCCGCTGCCCGTCGTAGCCGCCGATCGAGATGCCAGTATTGCCGCCGTCGCCCGCCGCCTTGACCTTGTCGGGCAGCATCATCGCCAAGGCACCGAACATGCAATCGGTCATGCGGAAGCCCGTGAGCCCGCGCGCCGCGCAGGCGGCAGGCAACACGGCGTTGCCCACCGTGCCTGGCGGGCAAATTACCTCGATGGCACGAAACACCCCCTCATTGTTGGGAATGTTGCCCGGCAGCACCGAGCGCACGGCCGTATAGGAGGCCGCCTTGGTGAACGACAGGGTATTGTTGATGGCGCCCTTCACTTGGGGGTTGCTGCCGGTCCAGTCCACGACCATGTGGCCGGCGCGCTTGCGGATGGTGACGAAGAGGCGGATCGGCTTGCCGTAGTCGATGCCATCGTCATCGATCCAATCCTCAAAACTCCACTCCCCATCGGGCAGCTCGGCGAGCGCGGCCCGCGTCAAACGCTCGGCATGGTCAATCGTTGCCTGCATCAGGAGGACCGTGGTCCGGGCGCCGTAGCGCGCCACCAGCTCGGTGAACTGCTTCTCGGCGATGTGGCAGGCGGCAAGCTGCGCCCGCAAATCGCCGAACAGCTGCACCGGCAGGCGCACGTTTTTTTCGATGAACGTGAGGATGGTGGCATTGGGCTTGCCCGCCTCATAGAGCTTCATGGGCGCGATGCGCAGCCCCTCGGCGTAGATTTCCGTTGAATCGGAGGCATTCGAGCCGGCCACGCGCCCGCCGACGTCGCAGTGATGACAAACCGTGCAGGCGAAGGCCAGCCGCTCGCCGGCATGGAACAGGGGCTTCATGACAAAGATGTCGGGCAGGTGCATGCCGCCCTCGAAGGGGTCGTTCATGATGAAAACATCGCCGTCGGCGATATCGTCGCCGAAGCGGCGCATGATGGCGGCCATCGCCGTCGGCACCGAACCCAGGTGCCCCGGCAGCGTCAGGCCTTGCGCGGCAAGCCGGCCTTCGGCATCGGCAAAGCCGGTGGAATAGTCCATGTTGTCCTTCAGCACGCCGGAATAGGTGGTCCTAAACACGGTCAAGGCCATTTCGTCGGCGATCGAAAAAATCGCGTTCTTGAAAAGCTCGAGCGTGATCGGATCAACGCTTGCGGCCATTGCCACCATCTCCCCCAAAGCCTTTGCTCGCCCGCCAAGCCGCGGGCCGTCGCCGGTGCCTGCGCTTGTTCAGGTCCGCTCCACGATGGTCAGACCGCGCCGACGGTCGATCAGATAGATGAGCCCCCGCTCGTCGACGGTGAGATCGTTGCTCGACACCGCGTCGGCGCCCGGCGGCACATCGGGAACGAAGGAGGCAACCTCGCGCAGCGCGTGCGGATTGCCGACATCGATGATGCGCAGGCCGTGCGCGAACCAGGCGAACGGGATCTCGCTACCCATCACCTTCTCGCAAGGTTGATGGCAGGCCGTCATCACGGGGTGGGGTTTGCCTTCGATGCCCTCGACCTGGAAGCTGCCGACCGGCACCGGCCGCTGCTCGTCCGTGATATCGACCATCCAGACGAAGGCCGGCGGATCGTGCTCGCCGCGCTGCACGTCCTCGTCGGCGACGACCAGGTAGCGGCGGCCGCGGATCTCGAAGGGCAGCGGCAACGCCGTGTGCGTCGGACAGACATAGGGCGGGCGCCAGTTGAGGCTGCCCACTAGCTTGGGGCTCGTCAGATCGTCGATGTCGAGAATGACGAAACCGCCCTTCCAGTAGCTGGTGTAGAGCCGGTTGCCGAGCCGCAGGGGATGGTGGCAGCGATGGGCGTCCTTCTGCCAGTTCGGGGTTTCACCTCCCGCCGTCCATTGCCCCGGCATCCACCAGCGGCCAACGTCCTGCGGCCGCGCCGGATCCTTGAGGTCCATGATCAGCACAATGGTGCCGAGGTAGCCGTCCAGCGTCGGTGACAGGTAGGCGTAGCGGCCATCGAAATCGAAGCGGTGCACGCCCTTGCCGACGGTGGTCCAGGGCCGAAGAGCGCGTGGCTTGGCTGGGTCGGCGACATCGTAGATGCCCATCCCGCTCTTGAAATCGGCTGGCAACGGGCGCGGGTCGGCGCCGTTGATCTCGTGATTGACCAGCATGATGCCGTTGGCGACGCGCACCTTGTGGGAGTGTGTTCCCGGCGGCATCTCGATGCTGGCGAGCAGTTTCACGTTGCTGGGATCGCGCACATCGACGATCGAGGTGCCGTGCGGGCTGCGCATATGGCCGATATAGGCGATGCCATCGACCACCACGACCTGGCCGCCGCCGGCACAATCCCAATACCCCACCTGCCGTAAACCCACGCCCGTGCCCAAGCTCTGTCCTCCTACCGTGCGCCGCCAACCTCAGTATCGGGAGCGGCCGATCTCCCCGCAAGCTCGGATTGCCGGCCTGGCCGCCGCCCCGGCCTGGCACGGGGCTCAGCGTGCGCGCCAGGCGATGAGGGATGGCGCCAGCACGGCGCCCAGCACGATGGCGAGCGCCACCAGGTCGAGGGCGCTGACCTTGGTACCGAGCAGCAGCGCCGCCATGGCGGTGCCGACGGGGGCCACCAGGCAACTGAAAAGCCCCATTCTTCCCACCGGCATATGTCGCAAAGCGTAGTTCGACAGAATATAGACGCCGCCGGAGACCACCAGGCCGAGGTAGAGGAGCGCCAGCAGCGCCGGCGGGCTCGCCTCCACCACGTGCACGCCCGTCGCCGGCAGCAGGAACAGCAGCAGCGCCGCCACCAGGCAGGCGGAGGTCAATTGCCAGCACGAGGTGACGAGCGGATTGGCCCCGGCCTGCGCGGTGCGGCGGGCGAGCAGCGCGTTGGCCGCGGAGGCAAGCACGCCTCCCGCCACGCACAGATCGCCGATCCAGCTCCCGCCACCGTGCTGGTTCTGTCCCCACACCAACAGCATCGTTGCCGCGAATGCCAGCGTGGCGGCGGCCACCACGGCGAGCTCCAGGCGCTCTCCCAACACGAGGTAGCCGAGCACGGGCATCAGCAGCGGCGTCAGGCTCCAGAACACCGAGCCATTGACCGGCGAGGTCATGGTCAGTCCGAGCGACACCACCAGCGTGACCAGGCCCGGCTCCAGGGCGCCCATCAGCAAGGGCCGCCAGCCGACGCCGCGCAGGCGGGCATTGGCGCCCGTCACGGCCACGATCAGCCACAACGCGACGGCGGCCAGAGCCAGGCGCAGTGCCACAAATTCGGCGACCGCGATCTCGGCGACCGCCAACTTGGTCGCGGGCGTCGCCGAGGACCACAGGCAGACGGCGGCGAGCATTGCGAGGCTGGCCAGCGCATGGGGCGGAAGGATCACGCGGGGGGTCGCTCGGCGGTTTGCGGGAAATTAGGCGGCAGAGGATCGAGGGCAGCACCGGCTGCGGAGGTCAAAACGCTTGGTAGCCCGAAGCCGGGCGCCAAGCGATCGAAAATCGACGGCAGGTTACGGCCGCAACTGCCCGCCCACGTCCGCTGCTCGGAACGGAGGCGATGCAGAACCTTGCCGTCACCGGCCGCGCGGTGCCAGTCCCTCCAGGATCAGGGCGTGGGCGGCCTCGGCAATCTTGCGCAGCGACACTTCCGAATCCCACAGCGCGAAGCGTCGGCCGACCATGTCCGAAATACCCATCAGCGCCCACGCCCGCACCTCGGCATCGCCCGGGGCGATCTCGCCGCGGGCCTCGGCGGCGAGCAGACCGGCCCGATAGCTCGCGGCGAAGTCCTGGTAATAGCGCTTAAACACCGTCGGATCGACAAACTGCGCCTCCGCGACCACCCGGTAGAGATCCGTATTGGCCCGCACGAATTCCAGGAACGCGCGCAAGCCCCGGCGCTCTGCCTCGAGCCGGTTGGGGGCGTCCGCGATCGCCAAGGTCAGGTGCCGGCGCAGCCGCCGGCCCATGCGCAAGACGAGTTCGCGCAGGACGTCCTCCTTGCTGCGGAAGTAAAGATAAAAGGTACCCTGGCCGACGGCGGCCTCCGCGGTGATGGTGCTGATGGAGGCTTCCGCGAAGCCCTTGCTGCCGATTTCGCGTTGCGCGGCGTTGAGGATCTTTTGCCGCGTGCGCTCACCGCGGCGCGTCTTGGGCGCCGGCAGGGGCGGCGAAGAATTCGCATCAGACATGAGCCAATTGTCAGATTGCTAGGACACCACGTGCCGCAGAGCCCATAGGTCTTTGCGCTTGACGGCCAATAGGGGCGACGATAGCCTAATATGAAACATGACTCAATACTCAGGTTTCGGGACTGAGGCTGGACCTCGGTCCTGTTGGCATTCAGGGAGGTCGGCATGCCAAAAATGGGGCCAAGAATGGGGCCAAGGATAGGGCCAAGAATAGGGCATAGACCGGTGGGAAGGGCGGCGGTCGTGGTGCTCGGCCTACTGACGCTTGCCGGCCAGCCGGCGTTGGCTAAGGACGTCAAGATCTGCCTGATCGCCGGCAAGACCGGCGCACTGGAAGCCTACGCCAAGCAGACCGAGAACGGCTTCATGATGGGTCTTGAGTATCTGACCCAGGGCACCAACAAGGTTGGCAACGACAAGCTCGAGGTCATCGTCAAGGACGACCAGCTCAAGCCCGACCGCGGCAAGACCCTGCTGGAGGAGTGCTACGGCGACGATAAGGCCGATCTCGCCGTCGGCACGACCGGCTCGCCCGTTGCGCTCGCCATGCTGCCGGTGGCCGAAGAACACAAAAAGGTGCTGATCGTCGAACCGGCGGTGGCCGACAGCATCACCGGCGACAAGTGGAACCGCTACATCTTTCGCACCGGCCGCAGCTCCTATCAGGACGCCTTGGCCGGTGCCGCCGCATTCCCGAAGACCGGCGAGGTCGCGGTCGGCATGCTGGGCCTCGACACCGCCTTTGGCCGTGACGGCGTCGCCGCCTTCAAGGCAGCCCTTGCCAGCATCCGGCCGAACGTCAAGGTCGTGGCCGAGGAATACGCCGCCGGTGCAACGGCGGACTTTGCGCCGTTCGCCGAGCGGCTGTTCAATGCCCTCAAGGACAAGCCCGGAAAGAAAGTGATCGACTTTATCTGGGCCGGACCGCACCCCATGGCCAAATTCGTCGACATGAAACCGGAGCGCTTCGGCATCGAGCTGGCCCCCGGCGGCAACATCCTGCCCGTCATGAATTCGTGGAAGCAGTTCGCCGGCACTGAGGGCGGCATCTACTACTATTACGACTTCCCGAAGAATGCGGAGAACGACTGGCTCAAGGCCGAGTACCAGAAGCGCTATGGCGCACCGCCGGATTTCTTTGTCGCCGGAGGCTTTGCGGCGGCCGCGGCGGTCGTGGCCGCACTCAAGCAAGCTGGCTCGAGCGACAGCGAGAAGCTGATCGCCGCCATGGAGGACCTCACCTTCGCAACGCCCAAGGGACCCATGACCTTCCGCAAGGAGGACCATCAGGCCCTGCAGGACATGTATCACTTCCGCATCAAGAAGGACGCCAAGGACAACGACGTCTTGGAGCTCGTGGGCACCATCGCGGCCAAAGAGATGCCGCTTCCCGTGCGCACGAAACGCTGACGCAGATCGATGGGGCGGCCTCGGGGCATCAGGGGTGCGGGCAGCACCCCTGACGCGCGAGGGTCTTGCGGGCCACCGCCTCGGGCTTCGGCACGGCAACGGCGGCTGGCAACGATGGCCACACCTGTGTTGGAGACGCGCGATCTTTCCATCCGCTTTGGCGGCCACCTCGCCGTCGATCGGGTGAGCGCGACGTTCCAAGCAGGCACACTCACGGCCATCGTCGGGCCGAACGGCGCCGGCAAGACCACCTACTTCAACTTGATTTCGGGGCAGCTGCCGGCCAGCGCCGGCCGCGTGCTGCTTGCCGGCAAGGACATCACGCCGCTCAAGGCCCCCGCGCGCGCCCGCCTGGGCCTTGGCCGCGCCTTCCAGCTCACCAACCTGTTTCCGCGCCTCAGCGTGCACGAGAACGTGCGCCTCGCCGTGCAGGCAAAGGACGGCGGCGGCGGCAACATCACCTCGCGTTGGAGCGCTCGTACCGACTGGATCGACAAGGCCGATCGCTATCTGGCGGCGACCGACCTCACGGACAAGCGCGATGTCCTCGCCGTGGCCTTGCCGCATGGCGACAAACGCAAGCTCGAGGTGGCGATCATGATGGCGCTCGAGCCGGAGGTGTTCATGTTCGATGAACCGACGGCGGGCATGTCGGTTGGCGACGTGCCGGTGATCCTCGACCTGATCAAGACGCTGAAAGCCGATGGCAACAAGACCATTCTCTTGGTCGAACACAAAATGGACGTGGTGCGCAGCCTCGCCGACCGCATCATCGTGCTCAACAACGGGCGGCTGGTCGCGGATGGCGCGCCGAGCGAGGTAATTGGTTCGGCGATCGTACAGGAGGCCTATCTCGGAATAGCGGCCGGGAGCGGCAGCCATGTCTGAGCCGCTGCTGATGCTCGCGGGTGTGCACACGCACGTCGGTCAGTACCACATATTGCAGGGCGTCGATTTTGCGGTTCCGGCGGGTGCCATGACCGTCCTGCTTGGGCGCAACGGGGCGGGCAAGACCACGACGCTGCGCACCATCATGGGTCTGTGGAAGCCGAGCCGCGGGCAGGTGACGTTCGCCGGCAAGCCGATCGGGGGATTGGCCGCGCACGCAATTGCGCGCGCCGGCATCGCCTACGTGCCGGAGACGATGGCGGTGTTCTCGGACCTCACGGTCGCCGAGAACATGGTCCTTGCCGCCCGCGACGGTCCGCTGCAAGCCGCCCGGCTGGATTGGGTGTTTTCCTTCTTTCCGGCGCTCAAACGCTTCTGGACGCAACCGGCCGGCACGCTTTCGGGCGGGCAAAAACAAATGCTTTCGATCGCCCGCGCCGTCATCGAACCGCGCCGGCTGATCCTGATTGACGAGCCCACCAAGGGCATCGCGCCGGCGATCATCGAAAACATGATCCGAGCCTTTCGCGAGTTGAAGCGCGAGCGCACTACCATCCTGCTGGTGGAACAGAATTTCCGCTTCGCCGAGGCCCTGGGCGATTGGGCGGTGGTGATGGACGATGGCCGCATCGTGCATCGCGCGAGCATGGCCGAGCTTGCCGGCGATAGCGCAACGCAGCGGCGTTTGTTGGGATTGTCGTTGGAGGCCCAGGCATGACGGCCGCTTCGCCAAGCCCGCGGCTGGCAGGGCCGACCGCAACCTTGGCCCGCCCGGCGGTGCAAGCACTGGCGGCTTGCTGGCACGAGGCAAGGAGCAGGCAATGCTGAACGCCGGTAACCCGGGCCCCGGCGCCTCTCGAGGCGACGAGCACCTGGACGGGGCAGAGCCGATCCAGCGCGCGCATGGCGATTATCTGCCCCTGCTGCTGCTACCGGGGCTTGCCGCCGGCGCGCTTGCCATCATGACGTGGCAAGGCGTGCCCTTCAGTACCTGGGTCACGCTCACGATCGCTGCACTCGCCATGGGCATGATGATCTTCGTGATCGCCAGCGGCCTGACGCTGGTGTTCGGCCTCATGGATGTCCTCAATTTCGGGCACGGCGCCTTTATTGCCGTGGGTGCGTACCTCGCCATGACGACGCTGATCCCGCTGGCCGGTTGGGTCGAGGCCAACTCGCTGCTGCTCAATCTGTCGGCCTTGGGCCTCGCCATGCTGGTGGCCATGCTCGGCACCGGCGCGATCGGACTGGCGTTCGAACGCCTCATCATCATGCCGGTCTACGGCCAGCACCTAAAGCAGATCTTGATTACCACGGGTGGCCTGATCGTGGCCGAGCAGCTCATCCACGTGGTTTGGGGCGGCGACCAGAAGCCGATGACGCTGCCGACGGCGCTTCGCGGCGCCGTCATCTTCGGCAATATCGCCTTGGAAAAGTTTCGCCTGCTGGCCGTCGCCATTGGGCTCATCGTCTTTCTCGCCATGCTGGTGCTACTGAACCGCAGCAAACTCGGGTTGCTGATCCGCGCCGGCGTCGAAAACAGCGAGATGGTGGAGGCGCTTGGCTATCGCATCCGCCGCCTGTTCGCCTTGGTCTTTGTCGCAGGCTCGGCGCTCGCCGGCCTCGGCGGTACGCTTTGGGCGCTCTACCGCGAAACCCTGACGGCCAGCATCGGCAGCGAGGTGATCGTGCTGGTGTTCATCGTCATCATCATTGGTGGCTTGGGATCGGTGGGCGGTTGCTTTCTGGGTGCCCTCCTGGTGGCGCAAATGGCCAACTACACCGGCTATCTCGCCCCCAAGGTGGCGGTTGCCTCCAACATCTTATTGATGGTGGGGATTCTGATGTGGCGGCCGCAAGGCCTCTATCCCGTGGCAAAACGGTGAACCGCCCATGCTGCGTGCGCTCCTATCCGATGACCTGCCGCGCAGCCGGTTTTTGTCGGCAATCCTGGTCGCTATCGTCCTGCTGTTGGCGCTAGCGCCGCTGCTGTTTGGCGGTGCCCAGGCCATCAATACCGCCGCCAAGATCTGCGTCTTTATCGTGCTGGTGGCGAGCTACGATCTGTTGCTCGGCTATACGGGCATTGTCTCCTTTGCCCACACCATGTTTTACGGGCTGGGCGGCTATGGCGTAGGGTTGGCGCTCTACGGCTGGGGCGCGACGTGGACCGCCGCCGGCGCCGGGCTCGCCATCGCCTTTATCACCGGCATCGCCTTGGCGTTCCTGATCGGCTTGTTCTCGCTGCGCGTGCGGGCGATCTTCTATGCCATGATCACCCTGGCGGTGGCGTCCGCCTTTGCCATCCTGGCGGCGCAGTTTTCCGAATTTACGGGAGGAGAAGACGGCCGTTCATTTCGGGTGCCCGAGCTGCTGCGCCCCGGCTACACCTTGGCGGAGTTGCCGCTCGTTGGCCCGGTGACGGGGCGCACCTTGACCTACTATCTCGTGTTCGTGGCGGCCTCGCTGCTATTTCTGGCTGCGCTACGCATCGTCAATTCGCCGTTCGGCCGGGTCCTGCAGGCGATCCGGGAGAACGACTTCCGCGCCGAGGCGCTGGGCTACCGCACCGTCGACTATCGGATCGCCGCCAACTGCCTGGCCGCCGCCATGGCCGTATTGGCGGGTGGCCTCAATGCGCTGTGGCTGCGCTACACCGGACCCGATACCACACTCTCCTTCGCCATCATGGTCGACATTTTGTTGATGGTCGTGATCGGCGGCATGGGCACGATGTATGGCGCGGTGATCGGCGCGAGCTTGTTCGTGCTGGCCCAAAACTATTTGCAAAAACTTATGGGCGCGGCGGCCCAGGCTACGGCGGCGGTGCCGGTCATTGCGCACTTGCTGCATCCGGATCGCTGGCTGCTGTGGCTCGGCATCCTGTTCGTGCTCAGCGTGTATTTCTTTCCGGCCGGTATCGTCGGCAAACTGCGCGCGCCAACGGCATCGAGCAATTGGCCACGGTGATGCTCGGCGCCCAGAAAAGGTAGCTTGGCTCGAACCCTCCGCTCGCCAGAAGCAATCTTCAAGTGGCCTAGCACTAAGGGGCGGCAAGCCCGGGATCGGCCGCGCGGCGGCCTCGTCATCGGCCAGCGCGCTTGGCCATCCCCCGGTCGGGCGCGCGCCCCGCCGCGCAAGCCCGGCGTCCGCCGCGGCATCCGGCCGCCGACCGCCCGGCTGGTTTGCGCGGGCGCGGCTGGTTTTGGGCGGGCCGGCTGGTTTTGGCGGGATTGTCTTTCGGCCCGGTTCGGTCATGATGCACCCATGAAGATCATCAGCGGCGGCCAGAGCGGCGTCGACCGCGCCGCGCTGGATGTGGCCATCGAGCGCGGTCTGGACTGGGGCGGTTGGTGCCCGAAGGGGGGCTGGGCCGAGGATTTCCCCGAGCCGCCCGGCCTGCTTGCCCACTATCCACACCTCAAGGAGACCGAGCAGTCGCATCCCTTGCAGCGCACGGAATGGAATGTACGCGACAGCAACGCCAGCCTCATCATCACCGATAGCAAAGGCTTGGCCCCCTCGATTGGCACGGCGCGGGCGCTGCAGTGGGCCCGCCAGCACGGCAAACCCTTCCTGATCGTCGATGCCAGCGATGCGGGCGCGCCGGCGCGCGCGGCAGCCTGGCTGCGGCAGCTCAAGCAGCGCTTTGGTGGCGAGTTGACGCTCGGCGTTGGCGGTCCGCGCGAAAGCGAAGCCCCGGGAATCTATGCGCTGGCAAAGACGCTGCTCGCCGCCACGCTCGACCTCCTGCCCTGACGCGGCTTTTTTTCGCCGGCATCCGGTCAACATTGACAGGGACAAAGCCCTTCAAGAATGTCGCCCGCGAGGCGCAATGGCGCTTGCCGTGACCGACGATGGGGTCGGTCATCGGGCTAGGGCAATTTGCTTGATGGCTGGAGAAGCGGCATGCGGCACGGCGGTAAGATCCTGATCGACCAGCTCGAGGCGCAGGGCGCCAGCTGTGCTTTCACCGTGCCCGGCGAGAGCTTTCTTGCCGCCCTTGATGGGCTGCACGATAGCAATCGCATCAAGACCGTCATCTGCCGGCAGGAGGGTGGCGCCGCCATGATGGCCGAGGCGTGGGGCAAGGTCACCGGCGAACCTGGGGTCTGCTTCGTCACACGCGGTCCGGGGCTTGCCAATGCCATGGGCGGCCTGCACGTGGCCCAGCAGGACTCAACGCCAATGCTCCTCTTTGTCGGTCTGCCCAATTCCCAATTCGAGGACCGCGAGGCCTTTCAAGAAATCGATACCAAGGGCCTGCTCGGCAGCTTCGTGAAATGGGCCGCGGTCATCCGCCAAACCGAGCGCATCCCCGAGTATGTGAGCCACGCCTACCACTTGGCGCGCTCCGGGCGCCCGGGTCCGGTCGTGCTGGGCCTGCCCGAGGACATGCTGGCGGCGGACTGCGCCGCCAACGATGCGCTCGGCGCCCAAATCGCCGATTGCCGGCCGTCCGCCGAGGCTTTGGCCGAGCTCCAGCGGCGATTGGCCAAAGCGTCCCGGCCGGTGTTGATCGTCGGCGGCCCGGGTTGGAGCACGGCGGCCAAGACGGCGGTTGAGGCCTTCGCCGATCGCTTCCATCTGCCGGTCGCGTGCGCCTTTCGCTACCAGGACTATATCGACAACCGCCATCGCTGCTATGTCGGCTGCGCCGGGATAGGCATCGAACCAATGCTCGGCAAGGCGATCAAAACCGCGGACCTCTTGATTGTGGTCGGGGCTCGCCTCGGCGAAATAACCACCGCGGGCTACGCCCTGTTGCAGGTCCCTAATCCCGCCCAACAACTGGTGCACGTGCATCCATCGGCCGACGAACTGGGCTCGGTCTACCGTGCCGAGCTGCCGATCGTGTCCAGCACGCATCGCTTTGCCGAGGCGCTGGGCCGGCTCGAGCCCGCCGTTGGCGTCACCTGGTCGTCACACACCGAGGAGCTGCGCGCCGCCTATCGCAGCTTCCTCGAGCCGGTCAGCCTGCCGGGATCGGTCAAACTGGCCGATGTGGTGCGCTCAACCTCCGAGATCCTGCCTGAGGATGCCATCGTCACCAACGGTGCCGGCAACTATGCCGCCTTCCTGCACCGCCACTTCGAATACAAGACCTACCGTACCCAGTTGGCACCCACCTCCGGCTCGATGGGGTACGGCTTACCGGCGGCGATCGCGGCAAAGATCGCCCACCCCGGACGCGCCGTCGTGAATTTTCAGGGCGACGGCTGCTTCCTGATGACAGGCCAGGAGCTGGCGACTGCGGTGCAGTATGGCTTGGCGATTGTCACTATCATTGCCAACAACGGCATGTACGGCACGATCCGCATGCATCAGGAACGTGAATACCCGCGCCGCGTGGTGGGGACCACCCTGATCAATCCCGACTTCGCGGCCTACGCGCGCAGTTTCGGGGCGGAAGGCTACACCGTCGAGGCGACTGCCGACTTCGCCCCGGCGCTAAAGCGTGCCTTGCAAAGCCACCGGCCCACCGTGATCGAGCTCAAACTCGACCCCGAGGCGATCAGTCCACGCCAGACGCTGACCGCCATTCGCGATCGCAACTAAGAAGGGCGCAGAGCTTGGCGCAACCGCGTTTAGGGAAGTTGCCAAAACCTTAGCAAAACCCCCGGCATTTGCCGAAAGCTGTGCCAGTTAATAACGCCCGCAGTCACCAATAGCCTAACTGCCGATTAGGGATTATGGTTTTGCAAGATCGGATTTGCGGGGGATTCGATGGATCTGCCAACGGCAGAGCAACTCAACGGCAAACTTTGGCAGCACGCCAAAGTCGGGGCGTTGTTCTGCTTTTTTGTTGCCAGCCTGCTGCTGCTCGCCTCGCTGCTTTCACCCGGCAGCGAACCGACCGGCAACGCCACCAGGGTCGGCGCCACGACGAGCTCCATTCGCTAACCGCTTGACCGCACGGCAGTACCGTCGCCTCGACGTCGCCGCTGCACCCGGACACCGCTTCGGCCGGCGGCGCGGTGACCGGCACCACCGGGGATGGGCCATGCCGTCGGCGCACGGGTGCGCGCGGGTGGGTGCCCCTAGGCCGCCCTGGCAAAATCGAGTTTGAAGCCGTGCGCCTCCGCCAGCGTTTGGATGGCCTTGGCGGCGTCGGCCGCCGACAGGTCGGTGAAGGGTGGCCGCAGCCGGGCCCAGGCGGGATCCTGGCGGTAGTGGGCGATGATCGCCTTGAGAGCCGGGATCATCGGGTAGGCCTGGATCGCCTTGCGCAGGGCGGTGATGTCGCCCTGCAGGCGGTCCGCATCGGCGGAGCGCCAGTTGTCGTAGACATTGCGGATCGCCGCGGCGCTGACGTTGCAGGTGGCGGAGATGCAGCCCACCGCACCCTTGCGCAGACCATCCAACAGAAAGATCTCGGAGCCGGGAAAGACCTCGAATTGGGGATAGGCGTCGAGAATGGCCGCCGTGTTGCTCCAGTCGCCGGAGGAATCCTTGAGGCCGACCACCGTATCGGGAAAGGCTTTGATAAGGCGCCCGATCAACGACAGCGAGAAGCCGACCTGCGCCACGGGCGGAATATGATAAAGGTAGACCTTGAGGCGATCATCGCCCACGTTCTCGATCACCTCCGCAAAGAAGCGGAACAAGCCGTCCTCATTGGGCGCCTTGTAATAGAAGGGCGGCAGCATCAGTACGCCACCACAGCCGAGATCGACGGCATGGCGCGTCAGCACGATGGCATCGGCCAGCGAACACGAGCCGGTACCGGGCATCAGTTTGCCCGCATCAAAGTCGCTATCGGCCAGCTCCTCCAACAGCTCCATGCGCTCGTCCACACCCAGCGAGTTACCTTCGCTGGTGGTGCCAAAGGGGGCAAGCGCCGTGCAGCCCTCCTGCATCAGCCATTGACAATGCGCAACGAACCGCTCCGCGTCCGGGCCGCCGTCCTCGCCGAACGGCGTCAAGACCGGGGCGATGACGCCCGAAAAATGCCTTTGCTGCTGCATGGGAGAACCCTTTTTTGCAAGACTGCCGATCAGGCCGGCATCGGGATGCCGGCCTGCTTGACGGGAACGTCATAGCCCCGCGCCACCGCCGGCCTCGCCGCGATCGCCTTATACCAGCGGGCCACGTTAGCGTACTGATTGAGGTCGACCGTGTGCCACTCGAACCGTGAAATCCACGGCCAAATCGCCATGTCGGCGATGCTGTAGACGCCGGCAACGTACTCGTGCTCCGCCAACCGCTTGTCGAGCACGCCATAGAGGCGATGCGTCTCTTTGACGTAGCGCTCCTCCGCGTAGGGCGACTTGCCCTTGTTGTTGCGCACGAAGTGATGCACCTGCCCGATCATCGGGCCGATGCCCCCCATCTGCCACATCAACCACTCCACCGTCTGCCAGCGCCGGTCGGGATCCTGGGGCCAAAACTTACCCGTCTTTTCCGCCAGGTAGAGCAAGATTGCACCCGATTCGAACAGCGAGCGGCCGTTGTCGCGATCAATAATTGCTGGAATGCGGTTGTTCGGACTGATCTTCAGGAAATCCGGCTTGAACTGTTCGTCCTTGGTGATGTTGACGGCATGGGCGCGGTACTCGAGGCCGCATTCCTCCAACATGATGGAAACCTTGCGGCCGTTCGGGGTCGACCAAGTATAAAGATCGATCATTGCAAGTCCTCGGTGCTGATCAGGGCTTCACCAATGCAGCCTCGACCCTTCTTAGACCAAACAGCAACCCCATGCCCACAACAAAGCTGCCCCCGCGTCCCCCGTCTAAATTCCCGGCGAGGCCTTGGTGCCGAGCATGCGAAACGTGGTCTTGATGCGGCGCACGGTGCCGGTTTTAGACCGCAGCACGACCGTTTCGGTTTCGGCGAAATCGCCGCGGAAATGCACCCCATCCAGCAGCGAGCCGTCGGTAACGCCGGTGGCGGAGAAGATCACGTCGCCGGAGGCCATTTCGTGCATGTCGTACTTGCGCCGGATATCGCTGACGCCCATGGCGGCGGCGCGGATCTCCTCCTCCTTTTTCAGGGGATGCAGGCGGCCCTGCATTTGGCCGCCGATGCAGCGCAGCGCCGCCGCGGCCAGCACGCCCTCCGGCGCACCGCCGATGCCGAAGTAAATGTCGATGCCCGTTTCGTTCGGATCCGTGGTCCAGATCACACCGGCAATGTCGCCGTCGGGAATGAGCTGCACGCCGGCGCCGGCCTTGCGCACGCCGGCGATTAGCTCGGCATGGCGCGGACGGTCGAGAATACAGGCCGTGATTTCGGAAACCGGCACGCCGCGCGCCTTGGCCATGGCGCGCAAGGTGTCCGCCGGGGGCGCGTCAAGATCGATGATGCCTTCGGGATAGCCCGGACCGATGGCAATCTTGTTCATATACATGTCCGGCGCGTTCAGCAGCCCACCGCGCTCGGAGATCGCCAGCACGGCCAGCGCGTTCGGCATGGCTTTGGCGCAAATCGTGGTGCCCTCGAGCGGATCGACGGCAATGTCGACCTCTGGGCCGTCGCCAAGGCCCACCTCCTCGCCGATGTAGAGCATCGGGCTCTCATCCATCTCGCCCTCGCCAATGACGACCCGGCCCTTGATGTGAACCTTGCCCAGCTCATGGCGCATGGCGTCGACGGCAGCCTTGTCGGCAGCCTTCTCGTCGCCGCGCCCACGCAGTCGCGCCGCGGCGATGGCGGCGGCCTCCGTCACACGCGCGACCTCAAGCACCAAGACGCGATCGAGCCCACCCACGACGTCATGGCCTTGGATGCTGTTTATCATCGTGCTCTCCCAACCTTCGCAACCAGCGCAAAATAAGCCCTACAGCGGCTCGATCCGGATCATCTGCGGCGGTTCGGACACGTTACCGTCCGCGTGGATGGCGCTCAGGGCGGCGCGAATGGCCTCTTCCGTGGTTTCATGCGTGATCAAAATCACGGTGGTCGGCGCGCCGGGTTTGGGCCTGGCGTCGATCCCAGGCAGGGCCCAGCGGGGACGCCGCTGCACGATGCTTTCGAGCGAGACGCCGCGCTCGCCCATGCGGCCGGCGATGGAGGCCATGGCTCCCGGGCGGTCGAACACGGACAAGCGCACATAGTAGGCGCCTTGGTGTTGGCCGAGCTTGGCGCGTCGATAGGGCCTGAGCCGCGCCGCCGGCAGGCCGAAAGGCGCAGCAACGGCGCCGCGCGCAATGTCGAGGATGTCGCCAGCAACCGCGCTCGCCGTCGCCTTGGCACCGGCGCCAGGTCCAGCCAAGAGAACGTTGCCGACGAAATCGCCATCGATAGCGATGCAGTTGGTGACACTGGAGACCTCGGCGATGGCCGAATGCTTGGGCACCATCGCCGGATGCACGCGCTGCTCGATGCCACTGTCGGTGAGAAGTGCGACACCGAGCAGCTTGATGCGGTAGCCCAGATCATCGGCGGCTTCGATATCCGCCTGGCTGATGCCCTGGATCCCCTCGACGTGGATCTGATCGAGCGCGACCTTGGTGCCGAATGCCAGGCTGGTCAAAAGCGCGAGCTTATGGGCGGTATCGAAGCCGCCAATGTCAAAGGTGGGATCGGCCTCGGCATAACCTTTGTCCTGGGCCTCCTTCAGCACCTCGGCGAAGGCGCGGTGCTCCTCCTGCATCTGGGTCAAGATGTAGTTACAGGTGCCGTTCAGAATGCCGTAGACGCGGCGGATCTGATTGCCCGCCAGGGCCTCACGCAGCGTTTTGATAATCGGGATCCCGCCCGCCACCGCGGCCTCGAAATTGAGGGCCACCGCGTGCGCTTCCGCCAGCTGCGCCAGCTCGGTGCCATGCTTGGCCAACAGCGCCTTGTTGGCCGTCACCACATGTTTCCCCGCCTTCAGGGCGGCCTCGACGGCGGCGCGCGCCACGCCCTCCTCGCCGCCAATCAGTTCGACGAAGACGTCGATGGCAGGATCGGTTGCCAACCGTTCGGCCGCGTCGAACCAGGGAATGCCTTCGAGCTTGATGCCGCGCTGCTTGTGGCGCGAACGGGCGCTGACCCCGGCGATCTTGATCTCGCGACCCAGCGCCAGCGCCAGGCGGGCGCCGTGCTCTTCGAAGAGCTGCACCAAGCCACCGCCCACGGTGCCAAGGCCGGCGAGGCCAAGCTTCAACGGTTGGCTCATGCGAACCAATACTAACGCGATGCCTTTTGCGGAATAGGGATCACGTTATGCATGGTTTCGGGCGCGCGCGCGAGAAACTTTTTGATATTGCGCGCCGCCTGGCGGATTCGGTGCTCGTTCTCGACCAGGGCAATCCGCACATGGCCCTCGCCGTACTCGCCAAAACCGAGCCCCGGCGACACGGCCACGTCGGCCTTGTCGATCAGCATCTTGGCGAACTCCACCGAGCCGATCTGGCGGTAGGCTGCCGGAATGGGCGCCCAGGCGAACATCGAGGCGGCCGGGGCGGGAATGGGCCAGCCGGCGCGGGCAAAGCTTTCCACCAGGCAGTCGCGGCGCGCCTTGTAGGTCTTGCGGATCTCGTCCACGCAATCCTGCGGGCCGTTGAGCGCGGCCGCCGCCGCCACCTGGACCGGGGTAAAGGCGCCGTAGTCGAGATAGGATTTGACGCGGGCAAGCGCGGCGATCAGGCGCTCGTTGCCGACCGCAAAGCCCATGCGCCACCCCGGCATGGCATAGGTTTTTGACAGGGAGGTGAACTCCACCGTCACGTCCATCGCGCCCGGCACCTGCAGCACGGACGGTGGCGGATTGTCGTCGTAGTAGATCTCCGCATACGCGAGGTCGGAGAGAATGATCAGCTCGAGTTTCTTGGCGAGTTGCACCGCCTCCGTATAGAAGGCGAGATCGGCCGTCGAAGCCGTGGGGTTGGACGGATAGCTCAACACCACCGCGAGCGGCCGTGGAATTGAATGCTTCACCGCGCGCTCGACGCCGCGCAAGAATTCTGCGTGCGGGTCGTCTGCCGCCGCGTTGCCGCCGCTGCTGGGGATGTGGCGGATGGCGGCGCCGGAAATAATGAACCCGAACTCATGGATCGGGTAGGTCGGGCTGGGGCACAAGATGACGTCGCCGGGCGCGCTGATCGCCTGCGCCATATTGGCGAAGCCTTCCTTGGATCCCAAGGTGGCCACCACTTGCGTCTCGGGATTGAGTTTGACGCCGAAGCGGCGTGCGTAGTAGGCGGCCTGTGCCCGCCGCAACCCAACAATGCCCTTGGAAGCCGAATAGCGGTTGGTGCGCGGCTTGCCGACGGTCTCGATCAGCTTGTCGATGATATGCTGCGGCGTGGGCATGTCGGGGTTGCCCATGCCCAGATCGATGATGTCGGCGCCGCCTGCCCGTGCCGCCGCCTTAAGCCGGTTGACCTCGGCAAAAACGTAAGGTGGAAGCCGCTTTATGCGATGGAAATCTTCGATCACGTGCCTAACCGCTCATACTTTCTGCCAAGATCGCGCCCAGACCCGCAAACCGATCCCGCGCCAGGGCCAATGCGCCGCCCAAGGCTGCCAGCGGAGCGGGCCTACTTGCCCTGCTCGATCTGCTTTGCCGCCTCGATCTGGTGCGTGTGACCCCGCTCGATCATCTCGTTGATTTTTTGCTGTTGTTCGTCTTTGCCCATGACCTTTTGCGGCAACTTGCTGAGATCGGGCAACTGGGAAAAGGGCAGTGTCTCCGAACACCCGCCCAGCAGTATCAGCATGGCAGCCATTCCGGCCAGCGCGAGCCTGCATCCCTGCAACCGCTTCATGCGGGATACTCCCACACCCATCTTTTTTTGGACGCAATTGTTAACAGTTCCCTGCCGGCAAGTCTTGGCAGATTGTTGACAACGCCTACCAGATTCTCCTGTAAATAGTCACCAGAGTTGAGATTTTTGGCCTAAGTTGCAATCAGATCCCGCTGCCAATGCGGCGGCGAGGGCGTTGACATGATGGGAGTGCGTGTCGACGTCCATCCCTGCAACCATTCGAGTGAGAAATGCTGAAAAAAGCACCGGAATCCCCACGTCCCGTCCCCATGCACGTCGATCTTGGCGCCTATCGCATTGGCAATGCCGAGGAGTTCGGCCGCAACATGCTGCGGCTGATGGAGGAAGGCGGCAAAGTCATGAGCGGCCTGCTCGAGCGTGCCAACGGCAAGCTGAGCCCGATGAGCGCCGCCAGCGACCTGGCCGAGGCCACCAAGCTGTTTAGCGAGATCGCCCAACATTGGGTTGCCGATCCCGGCAAACTGGTGGAGGCCCAGAGCGAGCTCGTTCGCGATTTCCTGCAACTGGGCTCCGCCTCCGTCCAGCGTCTGATGGGCGGCGAGGCGCTCCCCGTGGTCGAGCCAGAGCCCGGAGACAATCGCTTCAAGGACCCCGACTGGAGCGCCAATCCCTACTTCGATTTCTGGAAGCAGTCCTACCTCATCACCACGCGTTGGCTCGAAGACCTGCTGGAGAGGACCGAAGGTCTCGACGAACGCACGCGCCAGCGCGCCGAATTCCACCTCAAACAGGTGGCAAGCGCGCTCTCGCCCTCGAACTTTCCGCTGACCAATCCGGAGGTGCTACGCGAGACCTTCGCCTCGAGCGGCAACAATCTCGTGCAGGGCATGACCAATCTCGTGCACGACCTGGAGAAGTCGGGCGATATCCTGAGCATCAGTCAAACCGATACGGAGGCCTTCGAGGTCGGGCGCAACATCGCCACCTCGCCGGGCAAGGTGATCTTCCAGAACGACATCCTGCAGCTGATCCAGTACGCCCCCTCCACCGACAGCGTCTATCAGCGTCCGCTCCTGATCGTTCCGCCCTGGATCAACAAGTTCTACATCCTCGACCTCGGTCCGCAGAAGTCGTTCATCCGCTTTGCCGTCAGCAAGGGCTTCACGGTGTTCGTCGTCTCCTGGGTGAACCCCGACGG
>Ga0134122_10000413_pt1 | contig 28457 bp, 31 predicted proteins | sample KB302_FD_96461 | JGI IMG/M metagenome (GOLD analysis project Ga0134122, IMG submission 96461) | Terrestrial soil microbial communities without Nitrogen fertilizer from Kellogg Biological Station, Michigan, USA - KB3-0-2 | ecosystem: Environmental > Terrestrial > Soil > Unclassified ...
AGTCCGGTTAACTTGTCGTGCTCGCAGGATTTTCTAAACAACGCAGGAGTTCTGCTTGGCAGCGCTCCTGGTCGTAGCCTCGTCCGATCAACACGATCGCGTGACTTGGTTCGTCGAGCAATGTGATAGGCGTGATGGTAGCATCGCCTGGCGGCGCGTATTGAAATTCTTGGAGCTCCGGTCCTTTGGCGAAGCGGAAAAAGCCTTTTGCCCGTTCAAGTTCTGGAGGCAATGTCTTCATCCAGCCGAGGAATCGTTCGAAATTCAACGGGCCTGGAAGGCGAATGGTCGTGGCGATGGGATGGTACGATGCCCGTGTGTTCGTAGCGGATGATTTTGGTACTCCGAACTCCACATTCACCGGAAGTGCCGTCGATATGCGGGTGATTGGTTTGAGTAGACCTGGAGGATCGACCCTGGCATGGCTGGTTTCCCAGACCCTTGCATAGGGGTTCTGTGAGATGATCGAGCTCTTGAATCCCTCCCAATGCCCCGGAATATAGAGGTCTCGCTTATTCAGAATGAGTTCGTCTGCGCATCGAATTGCTCGATTGGTCACAACCCCCCCCATGCTCTCCCGGTCCGTCGGGATCGGATGGAGGAGAGCGATGACCTTTTCCAAGTGTGTGAGCCGCGCCGTATAGAGGTCCCTCACGCCGTAGATGACTTCTGCCGGATCAGCCATGCCGGAGCATTCAAGTATAATGACATCAGACTCATAGTCTCTCACCAGTTGCGCGATCCCCCAGGACAGGTCTTCCTTCGTGTCGCAACACACGCATCCACCCGCGAGGTTCATCACCTGCTCGGCGATCGTGCCGGCGCGGGGCCCATCGATGCTCACGTCACCGGCTTCGTTCATCAACACGCCGGTTTTTTTGCCCTGACTCTTCCAATATTCGAGCAGGCGCATTAAGAGCGTGGTTTTGCCCGCGCCAAGAGCACCGCAGAGAACATAAAAAGGGATCGGGGAGGTAGCCATGGCTCAATTCCACTGCACTAGCGCGTGAAGCGTCGTTCGTGAAGCGCGAAAATCAGCTGGTTTTTTAGTTGATCGAAACCAACCACATAAGGCAGATCAACCAGTCTCGTCTGTTCAATGGTGCGCGTGGACAAGCGCCTCATCCTTGTGCTGCTTGGTCAACGTGGTGAGATCGCAGTGGATCTCCTCTTGGTGACAACAGTGGGTCCCCATCTGAATGGTCATATGTCTGATACCGAACTCTGTGCTGACCCGAGCGCGGATAGCATGGAGCAAATCATTGGTGATCGCCGAATCGTCTCCCTCGACCAGTATATGACAGGTCATCATAATCAAGCGAGGTTCGACTGCCCAGATATGGAGGTCATGGACGTTTCTCACGCCGGGGATCGCCTCGATGGTTGCAGCCACGTGTGAGGCGCTGATCTTTGAGGGGGTCGATTCCAACAAGACGTCCAGCGATTCCTTGAACAGGGGCCAGGCCCCTCTGGCAATGGCGATGACGACCAGCATGCTGATCAGCGGATCGAACAGGGTCCAGCCGGTGAACAAGATGGCTCCACCGCTCATCACGACACCCAGTGAGACCCAGGCGTCGCCCAACATGTGCCAAAAGGCGCTGCGGATGTTTAGGTCGTCTTTAGCCCCCTGCTTCAAGAGGAGTGCAATCCCTAAATTGGCGGCGAAACTCAGGGCCGCGATCACCATCATCCAACCCCCGTCTACCGGAATGGGTTGTAGGAAACGTTTGATCCCGACGATGATAATGCCAAAAGCCACCAAGAGCAGAATGAAGGAGTTCAGAAACGCTGCGACAATCCCGGCTCGATGGTAACCGAATGTACGGGTTTCACTTGCAGGTCTGGCAGTCAGGACGTGTGCATAGAGTGCGAGGAACAACGCCCCCTGGTCGACGAGGTTATGGCCGGCATCGCTCATGAGTCCCATGCTATCGAGGAGCCAACCGCCAATGAACTCAGCGACGATGATCACCGCGTTCAGGGCCAAGGCAAGAGAGAGCCGGGAGCGGAGGTGTTCATAGGAGACAATGGTAGGCATCAAATACAGTTTCGCACGCGATTGGCAGCACGGCAAGTGTTGGAAGAATAGATCACGTGGGAGGGTTTCTGATAACGATCCCGTTCCGTACTGTCGAACTGTTCCAGATAGTGTTTGGTATCGTCCGGGCGCCGGTGTAGATGCTGCTCTTGTGCGATCAGGGGTTCAGCGATGAAAAAGCAGAGGAGAATTAATAGTGGAAGTGTTTTTACGGCGCTCGCTTTTGCTGCGGTAATCGCTCGCTGAGCACGGGAAACTTTACTTGGCTGACACCGATATTGGCACTCGCCGGATCTGCTGCCACAACACGCAGCGTGATGCCGTCCGGGGTGTCCTTGGAGGGCGGCACAAAAAAGGGCGCTTCAAAACCAGCATTGTCGCCGGCATAGAACATTTGCAATCGCTCGACGATCCGGTCGCCGATCAGTACCTCGCCATAGATGTGGACTTTCCTGGAATCCCAATCCCCATGGGGCCTGACTAGTGCGCCGGACAGGGTTCTGATCGAGGCGCGGAGCATCACGTCGTCTTTGGCGATCAGCGATTCTCCTGATGTAGGGTGTTCGATGCGGACGATATATCCGTAGAGAGTGAGCACAATGCCGTCATGGGTCATGTCTTCGCCTGGAATGAGCCAGGTACGTTTGGTCACACGCTGGGCTGACGCCGGATAGGACAGTGGGCCTTCTGCGGTAATGTCCACGAGAATCGGGTGAGTCAAGCCCAGTGTAGTGGTGAAGGAAGCGGACGCTCGCGAAGTATAGAGAGGTTCCCCCAACATACGGGGTGTTCGCATGATCTGATTCTGATCTCCCGCCTCACCCTGTTGCAGGCCGGAGACGAGAATTTTCCCGCTAGTGACGTCCGTAATGGTGACCCGAGCTCCGCCCACGTCCTTTCCAAGTACCATCGACCCATGGGCTACGACTCGGACAATAATCGTCGTTGCTCTTGGCTCATTCAGGTGTTGGTCGGATAGTGGGGATTGTTCAGCCGAGATGGCGAGACAGGGCAGGGTAATCAGGAGAATCAACAGAGGGAGAATACGACGGAGCCCGCTACTCGCTTGGTTCATTTCACTTTGGTGCCGGGATCGACTTCTTCCAGGATTGTCGCAAGGCCACGAACTTCGCTGTCACCTGCGGCCAGGACCATACCTTGCGATTCGATGCCCATCAGTTTGGCTGGTTTGAGGTTAGCGACAACAATGATTGTTTTGCCGACCAGCGCCTCTGGCTCGTATTTCTTACCGATGCCGGCAACGATCTGCCGCTGCTCACTGCCGATAGAGACTTGCAACTTGAGCAACTTCTCCGACTTCGGGACGCGCTCTGCGCTCAAGACCTTCGCAGTCTTGAACTGAATCCTCATGAACTCGTCGATGGTGATTTGCGCCGGTGCAGCAACAATCGGAGGTGCGGCTGTTGCTGGTGTGGCGATGGCTGGTTGCGTAGGGGTCGGTGTATCACTCACGATTATTGCTCCTTGTGCGTTTGATTCAATCCGGGGAAAGAGGCCAGGGCCTTTGGAGATTCTGGTACTAGCAATTGGAGCACCCCACGTATAGGCATGCTCAGGCAGTGGCTTGGAAAAGTCGAGTGAAAGACCAAGTTGTTTGGCCATCGCTTCAGCTGTACTTGGCATAAAGGGGTATAGATACAGCGCGATATGATGCAAAGTCTCAGTAACGTTGTAGAGCACTCCCTCAAGAAGTAGCGCATTGGCTGGGCTTTTCGCCAGCTTCCATGGCTGTCTGGCTTCGATATATTCGTCCGCAAGATGAACCATGCTCCATATCAAGTCCAAGGCGCGGTGGAATTGCAACTGACCCACTTCGTCCTGAATCGCATGGGAGGCATTGAAGGCCTGGGCTTCTAGCTCGTTTCCCACTGCATCCGAGGAGTCGTTTCTTTTTGGTGCCTTGCCTCCGCAATATTTTTCGATCATCGTCAGCGTCCGGCTCAAGAGATTCCCAATGCCATTCGCTAAGTCGCTGTTGATCCTTGCAATCATTGCCGCTTGGGAGAAATCGCCGTCCTGTCCGAAGGGTACTTCACGGAGGAGAAAATAGCGGAAGGCATCGACGCCGAAGGTCTCGATAATCTTGTTGGGGTTGACGACATTGCCACGGCTCTTCGACATCTTCTCCCCATCCACGGTCCACCAACCGTGCGCGAAGATCGTTTCAGGCAGCGGGAGGTTCAGCGCCATGAGCATCGTGGACCAATAGACTGCATGGGTCGTGAGAATATCCTTGCCGACCAGGTGCACATTTGCGGGCCAGAAGCGATCAACCAACGATTCAGGCCGCTTGTATGCCAAGGCGGACAAGTAATTTACTAACGCATCGAACCAGACATACGTGACATAGTTTTTATCGAATGGGAGTTCAATCCCCCAAGAGAGGCGCGATTTGGGCCGCGAGATCGACAGGTCGCCAAGCTTCTGTGTGGTCAAGAACCCGAGGACTTCATTCCGGCGGGACTCAGGTCGAATGAAGTTGGGATGATGTTTAATGTGGTCGATTAGCTGATCCTGATACTGACCCATCTTGAAGAAATAGTTATGTTCACTGAGCTGTTCAACTGGTCGTTTGCAGTCAGGGCAAAGGCCAATCTCAATGTCTTTTTCTGTCCAGAATCGCTCGTCAAACGTGCAATACCATCCAGTGTAATCAGCTTTGTAAATCAGCTGCTTAGAAAAAAGTTCCTGAAGGTATAGTTGAACTACTGATTTGTGTCCAGCTTCAGTGGTCCTGATGAAAGCATCATTGGAAATGTTCAGCTGTTTCCAGAGGGTCTGGAACTGAGGTGCCAGTTTGTCGCAATGGGTTTGCGGGTCAGTGCCGGCTTTGGCCGCAGCCTGTTGAACCTTTTGTCCGTGCTCGTCAAGGCCGGTGAGGAAGAAAACGTCTCGTCCCCGGAGACGCCAATAACGAGCGAGGACGTCGGCAGCCACGGTGGTATAGGCGTGCCCGATGTGCGGAACGTCGTTCACATAGTAAATCGGCGTGGTGATGTAGAACGTATTCTTGCTGTCCATGACTGTGTCGGAAGATACCAGGTTGACGGCGAGGATGCTAGGCAGGGGCTCTTGTTGGCGTGAGTGCGAGTGCATCGCGCAGCCTGAGCAAGATCGTTTCCAGCGCCATATGAAGATTGAGGTTCCTCGTGGCGCGCTGCTCGGTCGTCTCAATTTCACGGAGCAGATCCAACAGCTGATCGGTGTTGGCCTCCTGCGCGTATGACTCTAATGTCCTCAGATCATCAAGATAGAGTAACTGATCGCGGTCTTCTCCGACCTGAATCAAAATGAGGTCACGGATCCAACGAGCGAGCCAGGCGAGGATGTCCTGTGCACGGGCGGCCTTTGCAATTGTTTCTGCCGATGAGAGAATCGACTCGATCGATTGTAAGGATTGAGGGCGGACCAAATTTATGAGTTCTTGCTGGCGTGCACGAGTATCTTTTACATCGATTGTAAGAGCTTCCCCGAGTCGGCCGTCGCTGATGATGGCAAGGAACCGTGCGTCATCGGGAGAAATTTCGCGTTTCAAGATCAGGGCAGCTTCCACCTGTGTGCGGGCCGGCGCCGTAAAGCGCAGGCTTTGACAACGTGATCGAATGGTGGACGGGAGGGCGGCGGGCCGACTCGAGATGACGAGAAAGAGACTATGGTCTGGCGGCTCTTCCAGGGTTTTCAGTAGAGCATTCGCCGCTCCGATCGTCATGCGATCGGCGTCGTCGATCAGGCAGATCTTTCGCTCGGCAATGAGCGGGCGATACATGATCTGATGCTCGATCTCGCGGACCTGCTCGATCTTGATCTGCCTGCTGGCCTGTTCGGGATCCGGCTCGATGATAACGAAGTCCGGATGAGTATGGGATTCGAGCTGCCGGCAGGAGCGGCAGGCGCCACAACTATCGAAGCGCTCCGCATCGGGAGGGTATTCGCAGCTGAGTGCTTGCGCGAGTCGAGTGGCCGCCAATCGTTTTCCGATCGCCTCCTCGCCATGAAACAGATAGGCGTGGGCGAGGCGCTTATGTTTTACGGCGGCCTGTAAAAGAGCGATAGGTGTGTGATGGCCGATACAGTCATGAAAGGGCATGCTGACTCCGGCGTGGGGAACGATGCGGTCGTGCGAGCCACCTTAGCACGATGTGTGTGATCTCGTCTTGGACTACTTGCGAGGGCCGGTTCGCATTGACGATCTTCATGCGGGCAGGCGCTTCAGCCGCGAGCGTCAGAAAACCCCGTCGCACCTTTTGATGAAATCGGGCAGTCTCACGGTCCAGTCGATTCTGCTGTCCCCGATCGGTGCGCCGTCTGGTTAAGCCCACTGAAACCGGGACGTCGAGTACAAGCGTGAGGTCCGGTGTCAATCCATTCGTGGCAACCCTGTTAGCTGCCACGAGCCATTCCAGATCGAGGCCCCGCGCGAACCCTTGATAGGCAAGGGTAGAATCGGAAAAACGGTCGCATAACACCACGGTAGCTCGTCGGAGTGCAGGGGTGATGAGATGCGTGACGTGCTGGCATCTTGCAGCGAAGATCAGAAGGGCTTCAGTCCGAGGCATGATCGGTTCCTGAGAAGGCGCCGCGAGCAAAATATGTCGAATTGCTTCAGCTGAAGGCGTGCCACCCGGCTCTCTCGTTTGGAGTACTCGATACCCTGCCTGACTCAGCACGTCCGCCAGGTGGCGAATCTGAGTACTTTTCCCACTGCCTTCGACTCCCTCCAGAGTGATAAACAGGCCACGAGTCCGCTGTCTTTTTACTGTCATTCTTTGGCACCATCGACGGTGAGGAAAACGGGCGGGATGGTATTCCAAGTGGTTGAAAATAGCAAGAAAAGGCTTGCGAGGCTCTCGTAAACCTCTGTATGATGACCCTCTACTTCTGTGGGCACGTATTTATGCTGAAAACCTTGCTAAAACGCTACTTTCTGACCGGCTTGCTCGTGATTATCCCCATCTGGGGAACGATCCTGATCCTGAAGGCCCTGTTCGTGGCCGTCGATGGCATTCTCGGAGATCTTCTGGCCCGCTTGGTGCCCAGCCATTATGTGCCGGGTCTGGGGATTCTGGCATTGATTGTTTTGGTCTTCGCGGCCGGCCTGTTTGCCACGAATTTTATGGGTCGGCGAATCGTGAAGTGGTGGGAGGATTTGCTGAATCGTGTCCCACTCGTGCGGGGGATCTACTCGACGTTGAAATCCGTGATGGATATTTTGTCGTTCTCGGACCATGCGTCCTACAATCGCGTCGTGCTGATTCAATTTCCCAAGAATGGCCACTATTGCATCGCCTTTGTGACCGGTGTGACCAAAGGCGAGATGCAAGATCTTGCGCAGGAACCGCTCATCCATGTTTATGTGCCGACGTCACCGAATCCGACGTCTGGCTATTTCCTTTTGGTGCCGGAACATGAGGTGACATCTGTCGACATGAGCGTGGAAGAAGCGATGAAGCTGATCGTCTCGGGCGGCCTCAGCGGACCCTCCACATCCCTGTCATCGGCCGTAGCGGCCACGACGAAGTGGAGTGATGTGAAACAGCCTGAGTCGGGAGTGCCAATCGGATGATTCGTTCACGAGCCACTGATATTGTGAAAGGCACAGGGGTCCGCTCCGACGGGCAGGGGATGATTGCCGGTCTTGCGGTGGTGGTGATGGCTGCCGGACTTGGGAAGCGCATGCGCTCAAAGCAGGCGAAGGTGTTGCATCGGGTGGCCGGCCAAGCCATGGTGCTCTATTCGGTGGGGCTCGGATTGCGTGTGGCTGGAGATCGTGTGGCTGTTGTGGTGGGGCATCAAGCTGATCTGGTTCGCGAGGTGATCGGCCGTGCGACGTCTGGAACGAGCGGCAAGTCTCCCGTCGCGATTGTTGAACAACGGGAACAGTTGGGCACAGGCCATGCGGTCTTGCAGAGCCGCCCGGTATTTGCGGTAGGCAAGCGGGGCGCTCCGTCCAATTATCTGATTTTGAACGGCGACACGCCTTTGCTCCGAGAGTCCACCGTGCGTGAACTCCTTCGCCTTCACGAGGCGGGGCGCGCTACCGTGACTGTTCTCACAGCGGTGCTTGACGATGCAAGCGGATATGGGCGTGTCGTCCGCACACAGTCTGCCGAGCAGGGGGTCTCTCGTATCGTCGAAGATCGTGATGCCACTATAGAGGAGCAAGCGATTCGTGAAATCAATGTGGGCACCTATGTGGTTGACGGGGAGTTTCTCTTTAGCGCATTGGAAAAGCTCGATCCCAGCAACGCCCAAGGGGAATATTACCTGACCGATATTATCCATCTCGCGGTAGAGCAGGGACGTCGTGTAGCGGCCCTGGCCCTCGACAATCCCGAGGAAGGACTGGGGGTGAATACGCGCCGACAACTTGCCGAGGCTGAACGGGTGGTGCAGCAGCAGATCCGGGATCGCTGGCTGGATGCCGGAGTGACGATGGTCGATCCGGCCACAACCTGGATTGATGCCACGGTCGTGATCGGCAAAGATACGGTCCTCTATCCCAATGTGACACTTGAAGGGACCACGATCATCGGGGAAGATTGTGTGCTGCGATCCGCTACCAGACTCAAGAATTGCGTTGTCGGCAATGGTGTTGAGATTCTCGATCACTGCCTATTCACCGATGCGGAGATTGAAGACGACGCGCATCTGGGCCCGTTCGTTCACTTGCGTCCCGGTGTCATCGTGCGGAAGAAGGCCAAGGTCGGAAATTTTGTCGAGATGAAAAAGACTGATTTGGGCGAAGGATCGAAGGCAAACCATCTGAGTTACCTGGGGGATGCAAAGATCGGCAAAGGAGTCAACATCGGGGCGGGCACCATCACGTGTAACTACGATGGTTTGAGAAAGTTTGAGACGGTAATCGGAGACCGAGTCTTTCTCGGTAGCGATACCCAGTTGATTGCACCGGTGACGGTGGGAGCGGGAGCCATCATTGCAGCGGGGACGACGGTCACCGAGGACGTGCCGGAGGATGCCTTGGTGATTGCGCGGGTGCCCCAAGTCAATCGTGCAGGGTGGGCCTCGCGCCGGCGGGCATTACAGACCGAGGTAACCCATGAAGCGTTAGACGTACAACGTGAATCGAAGTCCACTCGCCTGTCGCCTGGCGCCTCACGTCTTACAAGGACACAGTCACAGGCTCCCAGGGGTAAGCAAGTAAAGAAACGGAATAGAGGTTAAACATGTGTGGGATTGTCGGATATGTGGGTAATCAGGAGGCGGTGCCGATTCTCATCGAGGGTCTTGCCAAGTTGGAATATCGGGGCTACGACTCCTCCGGCGTCGCAGTGTCGCAAGGTGCGAAGATCGAAGTCCGGCGGTCGGTTGGTAAACTCTCCAATCTTCAGAAGTCGCTCAACGAGAAAGCGATCAATGGTACCGTTGGAATCGGTCATACGCGCTGGGCGACGCACGGGAAGCCGTCGGAGCAAAATGCCCACCCGCACCGTTCGAAAGGCTGCGTGCTCGTGCACAATGGCATCATCGAAAATTACCAGCCGTTGAAACAGCAATTGGAGAAAGAGGGGTACAAGTTTCATTCGGAAACGGATACGGAAGTCGTGGCGCATCTGATCGATCGATATCTCCAGCAGGGCATGAAGTTGGCCGAAGCGGTACGAGCTGCCACCAAGGACGTGCGCGGAAGTTATGCGCTTGCCGTCATTTCTGAGCGGGAGCCGGGAACGATGATCGCAACCCGCGCAGGATGCCCGCTCGTTGTAGGAACGGCCGCAAAGGCCTGTTTCGTCGCATCCGATGTGATGGCGATGCTCGCGCATACCCGTGACGTGACCTATCTCGAAGAGGGCGATGTGGCGGTTGTGACCTCGACAGACATCCGTTTCATCGATATCGAAGGACAACCTGTCAAACGGAAATTGACGAAGATTACCTGGGATGCCTCCGCAGCGGAAAAGAGCGGGTTTCCACACTTCATGCTGAAAGAGATCCACGAACAGCCACAAACGATCCTCGACACGATGCGAGGGCGCTATTCTTACGATACCGGCGAGGCCGATTTGCCCGATATTGGATTGACGCCCAAGCAGTTTGCCGCAGTCGGCCGCATCTGGATCGTGGCTTGCGGTACCTCGTGGCATGCGGGGTTGGTAGGAAGGTATTTGCTGGAGGAGATGGTCCGTACGCCCGTGCAGGTCGACATCGGCAGCGAATTCCGCTACCGCGATCCGCTGGTCGGTAAAGATGATCTTTTTATCACAATTTCGCAATCCGGAGAGACGGCGGACACGCTGGCTGCCGCGCGTGAAGCAAAGGAGAAAGGGGCCCGTGTCGTCTCGATCGTAAACGTGGTGGGCAGTACGCTGGCCCGCGAGTCGGACGGCGTCCTCTACACTCATTGCGGGCCTGAAATCGGTGTCGCCTCGACCAAGGCGTTTACGGCGCAACTGACGGCGCTCTACATGCTGGCCTTGCATTTGGGCCGTGTACGCGGAACCCTGTCCGTTGCCGACGGCAAAGCCTGGCTCGATCGGCTGGTCCGACTTCCGGTGTTGGTCAAGCGGGTACTCGGTCGCGAAGCAGAGATTGTCGCGATTGCCAAACGGTATCATAAGAAACGCAACTTCTTGTTCCTCGGTCGCGGCATCAATTTTCCAATCGCGCTCGAAGGGGCGTTGAAGCTGAAAGAAGTATCTTACATCCATGCGGAAGGCTATGCAGCGGGAGAGATGAAGCACGGTCCGATCGCGCTCATTGATAAGGACATGCCGGTAGTCGTGTTGGCGCCGAAGGACCGGTTGTACGAAAAGACCGTGAGCAATCTGATGGAAGTGAAGGCCAGACATGCACCGGTGATCGCGCTTGTGGCGGAAGGCGAGCGCGAGTTAGGAAAGTTCGCCGACGCAGTGTTCACGATTCCCGATACCCATCCGTTGCTTTCGCCGATTTTGTTTACGATTCCATTGCAGCTTTTGGCCTACCATATGGCCTTACTGTGTGGCGCGGATGTGGATCAGCCACGGAACTTGGCCAAGAGCGTCACGGTAGAATAATAGGATGTTGAAAATGGCTCCCAGCAGCGTTCTCGGTCGTCCGGCTCCCTGCGACGTACCCCTGAGGGTACGCCTCAGTCGCCGGATTCCCTGCGGCCTTGCTGGAAGACCATTTTGAACATCCTTGGAGAAAGAGCAGAAAAAAGAAGGAGAGAGAAGAGTGGAAATTACGCAGCAAGAAGTCGAGAAGGTGGCAAACTTAGCCAGGCTTGCCTTGACGGATGGTGAGAAGGGTGCGTTTGCGAAACAGTTGAGTCAGATCCTCACGCACGTAGAAACCTTGAAACAGTATGATACCAGAGGCGTAGAGCCGACAGCGACCATGCCGGGGCACACGAATGTGTTTCGCCAGGATGATGTACGGCCATCGCTGTCAGTCGAGTCTGCCGTGGTCAATGCACCAGAGTCGTTCGACGGATTTTTTGTTGTACCAAAAATTATCGAAGATCGGCAACCCCTTTAAACGAGGTTTGAATGTTCAGGCAAATGTTGCGGTCGAAAATTCATCGGGCCACGGTCACCGAGTCCTGTCTCGATTACGAAGGCAGTCTGACGATCGACGAGGATCTGATGGATGCAGCGGGAATTTTGCCCTATGAAGCAATCATCTGTTCAAACCTGAATAATGGCGAGCGTTTTATGACCTATGCCGTAGCGGGAAAACGCGGCGCTGGTGACATCATCCTCAATGGGCCGACGGCAAGGAAAGGTGCAGTGCGCGATCAGATTATCATCTTCTGTTACGAATATTACGCGGAAGAGGAAATCAAACGGCATGCGCCCAAGATCGTCCGGGTCAACGAGAAAAACCGGATTGTGACAGGGAAGATGAAGCGATGAAGCACTGATGTCGATTCACACACTCTCACTTTTCGATCTCCATGAAAAGTTCACCGCCGGAGCAGTCACGGCGGCGGAGATCGTTCGCGCCTATGGATTGCGGATCGGCCAGGTGGAGTCCAAAGTGAAAGCCTACATCACACTGGCCAAGGACGCAGCGTTTGCGCAAGCAGGCGCGCTTGATGATTCATTAAGAGGGTGGCGCAAAACATTGCCGATGATGGGTATGCCACTGGCGATCAAAGACAACATCTGCACCGAGGGGGTACTCACGACCTGCGCATCCCGGATCCTTGGAAACTTTGTCCCGCCCTACGATGCGACCGTGATCGCCAAATTGCGTGCGCAGGGGTATCTGCTCCTCGGAAAGACTAACCTAGATGAGTTTGCGATGGGTTCCTCGACTGAGAATTCCGCCGTGGGGCCCAGCCGCAATCCCTGGAATCTGCAGTGTGTTCCCGGTGGATCCAGCGGAGGATCTGCCGCGGCTGTAGCGGCCGACGAATGTGCCGCGGCGCTCGGATCTGATACCGGCGGGTCGATCCGTCAGCCTGCGGCGTTTTGTGGAGTGGTGGGTCTCAAGCCGACCTATGGGCGGGTTTCCCGGTATGGGTTGATCGCCTTTGCCTCTTCGCTCGATCAAATCGGACCGATTACAAAAGATGTGAGGGACGCTGCGTTCCTCCTTGGGGCCATTGCCGGCCATGACCCCTTGGATTCCACATCGGCCGATGTGCCGGTGCCGGATTATCTGAAGGCGCTCAAGAGGAAAGATCTCAAGAAGTTGAAGGTCGGTGTGCCGGTCGAGTTTTTTGCGGAGGGGTTGGATCCGGAAGTGGACGAGGTCGTGCGGGCAGCGATTCAGCAGCTCAAAGAACTTGGTGGGGAGATTCAGGAGATCCAGTTACCACGGACGGACGCGGCAGTGGCGACCTACTATGTGATTGCTACGGCCGAGGCCAGTTCGAATCTCGCCCGATATGACGGTGTCAAGTTCGGGCTTCGCGCCAAAGAGACCAAGGATCTGCTTGAGTTGTATATGAAAACAAGACAGGAAGGTTTCGGGCCGGAAGTGAAGCGCAGGATCATGCTGGGGACCTATGTGCTGAGTGCGGGCTACTACGACGCGTATTATGGCAAGGCGCAGGCGGTGAGAACATTGATTCGTCAGGATTTCGAGGAAGCGTTTCAGAATGTCGATCTTATTGTGACGCCTGTAACACCCACGCCAGCATTCAGGTTTGGGGCAAAGGCCAACGACCCATTGCAGATGTATCTGTCTGACATTTTCACCATCTCGGCGAATCTTGCCGGTGTCCCTGCGATCTCGTTGCCCTGCGGATTCAGCCGAGCAGGGCTTCCCATCGGATTTCAGCTGATCGGCCGTCCCTTTGAAGAGGAGACGCTCTTGCGAGCGGCTTATGCGTACGAACAAAGTACGCAATGGCGAGCGAAGAAACCAGTAGTGCGGTAAAACGTGAGGCGTGAAGGCCCCTCGACGCCTGACGTCTATCGCCTAACGGAGGAAGTATGACAATCATTGAAATCGCTGTGATTCTTGTGGCCGTTGCGTTTGCGATACTGGTTGGCTATTTCGTGCCTATGTTGATTCAAGTCCGTAAGACTGTCGCGGAGTCCGAACAGCTTCTCGCCAAAATGAATACTGACCTGCCGCCGCTGATCGGTGAGCTCCGGGCGATGAGCCACCGTGTGAACGATCTGACGGAGCAAGTCCGCATGGGGGTCGAGCATGCTGCTGTTCTCTTGCATGCAGTCGGAGAGGTTGGAGAATCGGTGCAACAAGTTCATAATGTCGTGAAGGGCTCGAGTGGATCAATGTTGACCAATATGGCGAGTGTTGTAGCAGGAGTTAAAGCGGCAACCCACGTTATGAAGGAACGATTTCGTGAAGAAGGAGGGCATCACAATGGCGGATGATCGAGGTTCCTCATCGGCAGGAGTTTTGTTGGCATTCTTGAGCGGTGCCGCGCTCGGTGCGGTGGCGGCATTGCTGCTGGCTCCACAGGCCGGGCGTGAGTCGCGCGAGCAGTTGCGCGGCTATGCCCGTCGCGCAGAGGGAAATCTTCGCGACTTGGCCGTTCGGGCAGGTGAAACGTTCGAAGAGGTTGTGGGGGAAGGAAAAGAATACGTGGACTCGAAAAAATCGGTCCTGCGTGAAGCATTCGACGTCGGTCGTGAGGCGATGCGGCATGAGCGTGATCGGTTGCGTGGAGGAGAAGAACACGGCTGACCGATGACATACGAAGTAGTGATCGGCGTAGAGGTGCATGCGCAGCTGCGGACGAAATCCAAGCTGTTCTGCGGCTGCGGGACAATGTTCGGACTTTCGGCCAATAGCCAAACCTGCCCCTTGTGTTTGGGGCTTCCCGGCTCGTTGCCTGTGATCAACCGGGCTGCGGTCGAGATGGCGGTGCGAGCCGGGTTGGCATTGAATTGCACAATCGCGGGGAACAATCTCTTTGCACGCAAGAACTACTTCTATCCGGATCTGCCCAAGGGCTATCAGATTTCGCAATACGAGGCGCCGATTTGCGAGCACGGCTGGATCGAAATTGCGGGAAGTGAAAGTAAAAAACGCGTCCGTATCCGTCGTGCCCATCTGGAAGAGGATGCGGGAAAGAATGTCCACGTAACAGGTGCGAACGGGAGCCGTGTCGACTTGAATCGAGCCGGAACACCGCTGCTGGAAATTGTAACTGAGCCGGATTTGAGTTCGGCTGATGAAGTCGTGGCGTATTTGAAGGGCCTCCGTGATGTGCTCATGTATCTCGAGGTTTGCGACGGCAACATGGAGGAAGGGAGTTTCCGCTGTGAACCGAATCTTTCGCTCCGTCCGTTGGGCCAGAAGGAGTTTGGGACAAAGGTCGAGCTCAAGAACATCAATTCATTCAAGTTTGTAAAGGATGCCGTCGAGTATGAAATCAAGCGCCAGACGAAGGTATTGAGCGAGGGAGGTAAAATCAGTCAGGAGACCCGGCTCTGGAATCTCGATCGCGGCGAGACTGCGGTGATGCGGTCCAAGGAAGAGGCGCATGACTATCGCTACTTCCCCGATCCTGATCTGGTGCCGCTTCAGTTGGAGAAAGAGTGGATCGAAGGTTGTCGAAAACAGATGATCGAATTGCCTACAGAGAGAATGCGACGATTTATCAGCGAGTTTTCTCTGCCTGAATACGATGCCGGAGTATTGACGAGCTCCAAAACGATGGCGGACTATTTCGAAGCTTGCGTAAAGTTGTTCAATCAGCCCAAGACAGTCAGCAACTGGGTCATGGGTGAACTTGCCAGAGAGCTCAACAATTCAGGGGTGGATGCGAGCGCCTCACCGGTTTCGCCTGAACGGCTCGTCACGCTTCTTCGGTTGGTTGAGCAGGGGACGGTCAGTTTGAAAGCTGCGCGTGAGATTTTCCCCGAAGTCTACAGCAGCGGAAAGACTCCGGAACAGATCGTTCAGGAGAAAGGGCTCATTCAAGTATCCGATGAAGGAGCCCTTGGCAAGATGGTCGATGACGTGCTGACGGAGAATCCGACGCAGGCGGCCCAGTTCAAAGAGGGAAAGCAGCAAGTGCTTGGATTCCTGGTCGGGCAGGTGATGAAGGCAAGCGGGGGGAAGGCAAATCCGGGAAAGGTGAATGAGTTGCTGAAAAAGAAGCTGGGATGAGGCTGGGTGCCTTCGTTGCTCGCGGAACGCGCACGATGAGACTGTGCTCGTCCGACGTGCGCAGTCGAAGGCAACCCAGCCTCATCCCCTGAGAGTGACTGGAGTGGGGATTAGATAGCGACCGAACAGGCTGCTCAAAAAGGCGGCCAACGAGGCCGCAGGGGAGAGAAAACCGGAGGCGTACCCTCTGGGGCGCACGGTGCGACGAATAAGGAGCACCACGTCTGTGCGCGCCGCCGAGTCGGTGAGGCGGCCGGGTCCCCGTCGAGGATTTTGTCGACCCGAGAACGAAGCTTGGGAAATTGCGCGTCTTGGCGCGCTAGGGTTGGGCGGGTGAGAAAGGTGCCTTTTCAGCAGCCTGAGGGGGGAGCATGAGTGCGATTCGTGAGATCAAGGGACGGCAGGTTTTGGATTCGCGAGGGAATCCAACGATTGAGGCGGAGGTCGCGCTAGAAAGTGGAGCGCGTGGAAGGGCGGCGGTGCCGTCCGGGGCATCAACCGGAGAAAAAGAAGCGATTGAATTGCGTGATGGCGACAAGAAGCGGTGGATGGGAAAGGGCGTTTCGAAGGCGGTGACCAACATCAGCAAGCTGATTGCCCCGGAGTTGTTGGGGAAGGACGCGTTCGACCAGGTTGGTATCGACGAGACAATGATTGATCTGGATGGCACGAAAACGAAGGGGAAGCTCGGCGCCAACGCCATTCTTGGTGTGTCGCTCGCTGTGGCAAAGGCGGCAGCGGCGGAAACAGGCCAGCCACTCTACCGATATCTTGGCGGAGCGAATGCCCGAGTGCTGCCGGTGCCCCTCATGAACATCATCAATGGTGGGGCTCATGCCGACAATCGTTTGGACTTGCAAGAGTTCATGGTCATGCCGGTTGGAGCGACAAGTTTCAGCGAGGCACTCAGGATGGCGACAGAGGTGTTTCATACACTCAAGTCATTGTTAAAGAAAAAAGGGTTGAACACGGCAGTAGGTGATGAAGGAGGATTTGCGCCGGACCTCCAATCGAATGAAGAGGCACTCAGCCTGATTATGCAGGCGATTGAAGAGACCGGCTATAAACCGGGGCGTGATATTGCCCTTGCGTTAGACTGTGCGGCCAGCGAACTCTATGAGAAGGGCCGGTACTTCCTTGAAGCCGAAAAGAATCCAGAACGTTCCTCTGAAGAGATGGTCAGTTATTATGGAAAGCTTGTAGACCGATACCCGATTCTTTCGATCGAAGATGGGTTAAGCGAGTTGGACTGGAAGGGTTGGAAGATAATGACGGAGAAGTTGGGGAAGCGGGTACAATTGGTCGGAGACGATGTGTTTGTGACGAACGTGGAGATCTTTGCCAAGGGGATCAAAGAAGGGATCGCAAATTCCATCCTGATCAAGCTCAATCAAATTGGCACGTTGACGGAAACGCTGGAGGCGATTGAATTGGCAAAACGATCCGGGTACACGGCGATTATTTCACATCGATCCGGAGAAACAGAAGATACAACGATTGCGGACGTGGCGGTCGCGACGAATAGCGGGCTCATCAAGACCGGATCGCTGTCCCGAACGGATCGCGTAGCCAAGTATAACCAGCTCCTCCGGATCGAGGAAGAGCTGGGTCAAAATGCAGTCTATCGTGGCCATGAAGCTGTGCCCGGGCGATGTTGATGGTGAGTGAGCGGCAATGATCATCAAGCAGAATCGTGGACGGCAGTGGCTGGATTGGCGGCGTCGCATAATGACGGGCGCCCATTATGTCGGAGTTGCCATGTGTCTGCTGTTGCTCGTGGTGTTGATCTTTGGCGATATGGGTCTGCCGGGCTACCTCTCCATGCGTGAGCACGCCCAACGGTTGGACACAGATATTCAGGAGTTGCAGCGGGCGACCCGTACGCTTCGAGGGGACATTGATCGTCTGGAACATGACCCATCGAAAATCGAGCAGTTGGCGCGTGAACAGCTCGGGTACGTGCGTAAAGGTGAAACTGTGTATCAATTGATCCCATCGCCATGACAGGAACGGCTCAGCCGGTAGCATGATGAAGTTCGGGACAGTAGCGATTATCGGGCGGCCCAACGTCGGTAAGTCGACATTGCTCAATCGGCTGCTCGATCAGAAGGTTGCAATCGTTTCGGACAAGCCGCAAACGACAAGGACGAGAATTCTCGGGATCGTGCATGCGCCTGGCGCGCAGATCGCCTTGCTTGATACCCCGGGATTGCATAAGCCCCAACACCTGCTCAATCGTCGCATGGTCCGTACCACGGTCGATGTGCTGGAGGAGGCAGATATCCTGTTTGTGTTGATGGACTCGACGAGCTCCCCCGGTCCGGGTGATCTATTGGTCGTCGACCATCTGAAGGGGGCGGTAAGGAAGCGTCCCCGCCCCGTGATTCTGGTGCTAAACAAGGTGGATCTGGTCAATAAACTCAAGTTGCTTCCGTTGATGGAAGCCTATGCCAGATTATTCGAGTGGACAGACGTGGTGCCGGTATCGGCTGAAACGGGCGACAATGTCGATCGTTTGTTGTCGGTCACGGTGGCTCATCTTTTGGAAGGAGATGCGGCCTATGATGCGGACACAGTCACAGATCAAACCATGCGGACCTTGGCGGCGGAGATGATTCGAGAGAAGATTTTACGCCAGACCTATGAGGAAGTGCCCTATTCGGTTGCCGTAGAGATTGACGAATTTGTCGAGGAGGGGAAGCTTGCTCGCATCGGTGCGACGGTACTGGTCGAGCGGGAATCTCAAAAAGCGATCCTGATCGGGAAGCACGGAGAGAGGCTTAAGGCGGTCGGGACCGATGCACGACGCGATATGGAGCAGATCTTTGACATGAAGGTGTTTCTGCAGTTGTGGGTGAAAGTGAGAGAAGCATGGCGAGAAGATGAACATGTCCTCACGGAGCTAGGCTACTAGTAGGATTGTGATGCAGCCGACCGAACGCGTAACAGAATCAAATCCGGCGGACCCTGGTCCTCGCCCTGGGGATAAAGATCTCCTCCGCGACACGCTACGGGATCAGGCTGATCGGGGTAGGACTAAATCCGACATCGTGCTGTTGTCGGTGCAACGGCTGTTGCACCGGGGTGCAATCACCAATCTCGCGAAGATGCTGGGCCGGATGCATCAGGCTGATATTGCGCAAGTCATTACACATCTCTCTTCCCCCAAAGAAAAGAGGGAAGTCTTCGAACTGGTGCGAGGTGAATCGAAGCGCGGCCAAGTGCTGAGCGAGCTTGACAGCGACAGTATCAATCAAGTGCTGGCGGATCTACTGCACTCGGATATCGCCTGGCTGATCAAAGACCTCGGCCCTGACGATGTGGCCTATCTCCTCGGGGTGTTGCCGGAAGAACGGGCCAAAGAAATTCTCTCGCTGATGCGGAAGGAGGACTCCACGGAAGTTGCCGACCTGCTGAAGTATCCGAAGGGTACGGCAGGCGGCATCATGACGACAGAGTTCTTTGCGCTTTCTGAAGATGCGACGGCGCAGGATGCCATCCAACGTCTCCAGCTTGCGACCGATACGGAAATGGTGTTCTATATTTATGTGATCGACAAGGACGAGCGCTTGGTTGGGGTGCTCTCACTGCGGCGGTTACTGACGGTCCCTCCTTCAACGCCACTGAAAAACTTCGTGACGCGCGATATTATCAGTGTGACTGTCGACATGGACCAAGAAGAAGTCGCCCGTCAGGTGGCGAGTTACAACTTGCTTGCGATTCCGGTCCTCGACAACGACAACAGATTGGTCGGTATTATTACGGTTGACGATGTTGTAGACGTGATCCGGGAAGAAGCGACCGAAGACATGCTCAAGATGGCCGGTGCGATTGAGGAGGGGACGGTCTTAAAATCTTCCAGTGTGGCGTCGGCGAAACACCGACTTCCATGGCTTTTTACGAATCTGGTCGGCAGTCTGCTCTCTGGTGCAATTCTGTGGGAATTTCGGTATACGATTCAGGAAGTCGTGGCCATCGTGAGTTTTATTCCGGTCATCGCCGCCATGGGGGGAAACGTAGGCCTCCAATCCTCGACCCTTATCATCCGAGGATTGGCGACAGGGCTGATCGAATTGACGGATGTGCGCGCGGTCTTTTTGAGAGAAATCAAGATAGGACTACTGATGGGGCTTGCCTGCGGTGTGATTCTCACTGTCGTCGGTTGGATCTGGCATCAAGAGTTCCTTGGCATGGTCGTTGGGGTATCGCTGATTTTGGCATTCATGGTTTCGACCAGTATGGCGACATTCATGCCTATCTTTCTGAAGCGCATGGGGGTGGATCCTGCCGTAGCGGCCGGCCCATTTGTGACGACGGCGAATGACATTACGGGTATTACCATCTATCTCTCTCTGGCCACCGTATTCATGGGATACCTTCGCTAGCAGGATGCTCAAAAAGTCCGCCATCTTCGTTCTCGACTCTTCGAAATCCTCAACTCGACAGGGGTATCTCCCATGCCGCTGATCAAGACTGCGGCCATCACGCTGAAAAGTCGGAAGTGGGGCGAGGCGGATCGTATCGTGACTTTCTACACCAAGGAGAAGGGAAAGGTTCGGGGTGTGGCGCGTGGAGCTCGTCGGATGAAGAGTCGTCTCGGCGCATCACTCGAACCCCTTACCGTCTGCCATCTGAACCTGTTCGAAAAGTCGGGCGATTCACTCTATAGAATTTCTCAAGTCGATCTCGTGGAACCGTTCATGAGTTTTCGCGAAGACCTGACGCGGATGACCGCTGCCGCACGGATGGTCAATGTGGTGGGCGCGGTGACACCGGACGGGGATCCGGATCAGCTGCTCTTTGAGACGCTTGAACAGGGGTTGCGCGCATTAGTCATGAGTCAGGACCCGGCATTGACGGCCCTCTTGTTTCAGATTCGACTGCTGGGCCTTATAGGGTTTCGCCCTCAGACCGATCACTGCACCGCCTGTGGTAAGAGTCGGTTGATGGGAGAACCGCAGTTCTCACCTCTGTCAGGAGGCCTGGTCTGTGTTGCCTGCGCCGCGCGCCAGGCGTTCCGTTGTATGCCGCTCTCGCGAGGGAGCTTGGCTTTTCTTCAGCAGGCGTTGAGGCTTTCGCCTGCTGTGATCGATCGTCTGAAGGCCGCCGGGCAAGTTCGGCACGAAGTGGAGAACGCGATTGAAGGGTATGTGACGGTGGTGGCAGGCAGACAACTCCCTCCTGTGAATTTTCTCTCGGTTCCGTCCCGCGGATGAGGCGTTTGTCAGGAGGAAAGTCACTATGCAGGTAGATAGATAGATTGAAGGCTGTTTAGGGTGGGCCGTTTCCTCATAAGAAGGAATGCGTGAACATGGCCGAGACGGTGTGTGAGCCGAGAGACATGACCTGGATTGAGAAGGGGGTATTGGGTATCGAATGGAATGATGGGCACAAGGCCGTCTATCCTGTCCGGTATCTCCGTCAACAATGTCCCTGCGCAGCTTGCGTAGATGAGTGGTCTGGCGCTCGACGATTGCAACCGAATGATGTGCCGCTCTTGATCATGCTGCAGGATGTGCAGCCGGTCGGGCGGTATGCATTGCAATTTACCTGGAGCGACGGTCACGATACAGGGATATACTCCTATGCCCTTCTTCGGCGGCTTTGTCAGTGTGATACCTGTCAGCCTGTGAAGCCTGTTGAACCAAAGAGTCGGCGTCTATTGTGATGAGTTTTACCCGCATCGTTGGCCAGACCCGTGATGGTGGACAGCGGCCAGGGCGATTTGGTTTTCTGCGGCGCTCTGGCTGGGCCTGGGTGTTCGTCGTAATGGCGCTTGGGTCGGTCCTCGGTTGCAGCGGGATGCCCCCATTGGAAGTACAAGAGGAACATGTGCGAAACAACCAGTTGCTGCTCCATCAGTTAACTCCCCGCGCATTTGTGGGGGCTTGGGGGGCGCCGACATATCAACATGTCGAATTTATGCAGTTCTTCGGGATGAAAGACGACTCGCTGATTCCACGGTCAAGATTGGCAAGCGGAGAGCCTCCTCGAGGGTGGGAGGTGCGTATAGAGGCCGGCGATGCGTTGTTTCTCGCATATCCGGACCGTGGGTGGCTGGTGGTATTTTTTGAGGAACGGCTTGTTTATCGGGAGGCGCTAACCGCGGCCGAACTCCATGCATTAGGACGAAGTTGGAAGCACGAAGAGAAGTTTCGCTCCAGATTCGAAGTCCCTGCTGCCCAGTAATGCGATGCGTTTTCCAGGAGTGTGCCGATATTGATCTTTCTACTGCAGCGAACGATCCTCGACTCTCTGCTTAGCCTTCTGTACCCCCTGAAGCGTATCTCGTTACTCGCGCGCGACTTGCGCGAAAAGCGGGATCGGTCGGAAGTGTATTTTGTTGAGTTGCGCTTATCCCGCGCGTCTAGCTTGTTTCGTGCCATTCAGACTGGCGATGCGGACAGACTTTTAGGTCTTCTTTGACACAACAGCCCCTGAATCTACTCATGGTTGCCTCGGAAGCGGTCCCCTATGCGAAGACGGGCGGGCTTGCCGATGTCGCCGGCGCCTTACCTCTTGAGTTGGCGAAGCTTGGCCATGATGTCATTCTTCTCCTGCCGCACTATCGTTGTCTGAACGAGTCTGGGAGATCTTTCCGTTCTGTCTGTTGGTTACGGGTACCGACACCTCAAGGGCCGGTCGATACGTTGGTTGAAGAAGATATCCTTCCAGGCGGCCAAGGTGATTGTCGGGTGAGAGTGTGGACAATTCGGAACGAAGGCTTTTTCGGCCGCCCAGGGCTGTATCAACATCAGGGTCTGGACTATCCTGATAATCTGAACCGATTTTCATTCTTCTGCCTGGCGACGATTGAGGTAATGGCCTATCTCCGTACCGCTTGCAGATGGAAGACCCATCTCCTCCATCTGCATGATTGGCAAACAGCTCTCTGCGCGGTCTATCTCAATACAATCGTGCGAGACCGGGATGATGTCGCTGCTTCTGAGGTGCGCTCTGTGCTGACATTGCATAATGTGGGGTATCAAGGCATTTTTCCTGGAGAGCAGTTCGAAAATACTGGTCTGCCCCTCTCGCTTTTTAATCCTGGAGTCATTGAGTACTATGGCCTAGTGAATCTGCTTAAAGGTGGAATTGTGTTTGCCGATTATGTCACGACGGTCAGTCCCACTTATGCTCGAGAAATTCTGACGCCGGAATTCGGGTTTGGACTTGAGGGTGTGCTGCGCAATCGTGAGGATCAACTCCTGGGAATTCTCAATGGTATCGATGCCGATCGATGGAATCCGGAGACCGATTCCTATCTGCCGGCCAAATATTCAATAATGGATCGTTCTGGGAAACTGCTGTGCAAACGATCGCTTCAGCAGGAGTTTCAGCTGCCAGAGACAACGGCTCCGATTCTTGCCGTGATTGCACGGTTGACTTCGCAAAAGGGTTTAGATCTTGTGGCAACCATTATTCCACAACTCATGGCAATGGATCTGCAGTTGGTGATCTTGGGAACTGGTGAGCCGGACCTGGAAACAAGATTTAAGGAACTTCAGGCTCGCTATCCTCATCGCATGGGACTTCGCATCGGCTTTGATGAAGGGCTCGCGCATCGTATTGAAGGCGGGGCAGATATCTTTATCATGCCGTCTCGGTATGAGCCCTGTGGTCTTAGCCAACTCTACAGCCTTCGCTATGGCACCGTTCCTGTTGTGAGAAAAATCGGTGGATTGGCTGACACCGTGGTGCCGCTGACTAGCCACGCTCAGCAAGTAGGACGGGCGACGGGATTTCATATTGAAGAAGACGGGGCCGACGCTTTGCTGGCCGTCTTGCGCAGTGCTGTGAAAATATATCGAGATCGATCGAGGTGGGATCAATTGATCGAGGCAGGGATGGCTGAGGATGTATCATGGGCTCGTTCGGCAAAAGATTATGACAGACTCTTCTTGTCATTAGTGAAGGGATGATAGCCACAGATCTTGTCACAGCTAACGAACGGGTCCATCGGCGAAGCTTGATCCTGAGACGGTGAGGGAGTTATGTGGGACTAGCCAGATCTAGCGGAGGTTGAGTGTAACCTCTATAGCGCTTGGCTCAAGATCGGAAAGTAAGGATTTTGCCTGGAGGCTGTAGTAGGAATATTCAGATTGAGGTTGATAGCTGAGGATTGGTCGGAGAAGGTCTTTGGCAACGTCGAGCTTCCCTGCTTCTACGGCAGCGAAGCCTGCCCGTAAGGAACAGGCAGCAGCCATAGCTTTCACATCAACTGCGAATCTGGCAGCTGGAGTGGATACGAACTCTTCAAGCTTGTTTGGCAGGGGGAGAATAAAGCCCTCTTCGGTGATCGAATGGTCGGCTGCCTTAGTCAGAGCCAACGCATTCTCTCTTAGTTGGGCGAAATCGCTGGTGGCTTGGCAGTGAGAATAGATATTCCACAGGCTCATGAAGCTTCCGTTGTCGATTGGGGCTGCCTGTACCGGTTGATCCAGCTGAAACCCGGCCAGGGAAACTAAAACACTTACCACAATCACGCGCAGGGTCTTCATATTGCCTCTATCCTCAATTTGTCTTGCATCCGTTTCAGAAACTCAACTTACATTACTGAAGCACAGTGCAATCAACAGACCAGAGCATGATCATATAAGTCATTGATTTACAATGAATTATAAGACTACTCCGATTGAGTTGTTGTGTTGTATTTCGCGCACTATGGTATTTGTAACACAGGTAGTGTGTAGATTACGAATTGAAGACGTGAACGAGGATTCCGGTCCTGGTCGTAGAGTTGGTTTTCCTCATGATGTGTTTAATGTGTTCTTTAACAGTTTGTTCAGTGATCTCAAGAGCGTTTGCGATCTCTTTGTTCGTCCATCCCTTGGCGAGATGTTCAATGACGGATTGTTCGCGATTCGTTAACTGAAACTTTTCCCTGGCTTGGTCGGTATTCAGTTGTTGTCGTCTGGCTAACTCTTCCAATGTGACGACGAGCCTTGCATGCTGAACCCCGCCTCGATCCGGTAAGCCAAACCCCCGCAGCAGGATTGGTTTTTCAGGATTTCCAGCCACACGCTTGATCTCGAACTGTTCCCAGTCCTTTGCTTCGGTGCGCACATGGAGGGCCTTAATGATTTCTCCGCAGAGTTCTGTCAACGCGGTCGGGAGGACTCCATGGGCGGACTTTCGGTTCGATTGAGTCTGTTCAGCCGCGTTGATGAGTTTTGACAACTCGGAAGCCTGACGGTTCATATGGAGGAGTTGCATGGAAGCTGAAAGGACAATAATACCTGAACCCACGCGCTGATCGGCGAGATTGTCTGTGGGATCTACAAGGGGCGACGAATCATTCATGGTTGGAGGAATAGCATTACGGTCAAAGAAGAAATGAAACTTCAGAGTGGGAATACTATCTAACCCTTTTGGGGGAGTCAACCATTTTAGGGGGAATCGACAGCACCCACACTTAGGAGGAGCAAAGCCTACGTCCTCGGTATTGTCTCTCCTTTTCGCCCAACCTATAGTGTGAAACACAATGAGGGGAAGGCGCTGACTATTTTGGTTCAGTCTTCCATGCCATGGCATGGAAGACTCCGATAGAAAATCTTGAGCCAACGTAACAAAGTGAGCGGAAGTATTTTTATGGAACAGAGGAGGCGCGACGTGGGACAGACAGCGTGGGAGTGGCCGATCGTAGATTCTCAGAAAAGTCACAGCGAGCGGGCAGCTCTCCTCAGAGAGATACGGTACGAAATGACAGGGCCACCCAGAGCCTTGCCCATGTCGACTCAAAGTGGGCAGGCACTCTCACTAAACATCAGCAGCGGGGGGATGTTGCTCTTGATGGACCAGTCCCCGGAGGTTACGCAGGTATTAAAGGTTCATGTGCCTACCCCAATTTTGCTGGCTGGTACGCCGACCCTCGCCGAAGTATGCTGGACGAAAAGGCTGCCGTTAGGGAAACCCAGTGGGACGGGGATGTTTTTTGTTGGATTGAGGTTTATGTTTTAAAGCAAATGTCGACCATCTCGATGCATCAACACGCTGCGTTCGCAGGATGGAAGGGGAACACTATGATGATCGATGCCATGTTGTATGTAGGGGTCTCGATCGTTTTTTTTATCGGACTCCTGGCTATGGGCATAGGGATGGTACCATCGTAGTGATTCTTGGATAAGTTTTTTGAGAGCACTGCGATCCGGAAGTATTCCACATCATACTGCTTCATGCGCGTCCCTTTCTGGAACCCGAGATCACTCAGGTAATAGTTCATCCTACTGCGCCTGCTTCCGTTGCCGCACGTCGCTTCTCATCGGTGGTTCCCTTGATTATTGCGAGCATGGAAGAATTCTACAGTGGTAACCCTTCGTTCAACATTCAAAGGACTTCAATAGCTCCTAATGTAAGGAGAAATCGGGCACCTAGTGAAGAATACCCCTTTGTGGGGGGAGCCCCTCCCAAAGAGGGACGGCCGTATAGTTTTCCCCTGCTAAAGACGAACGCCCAGAAGTCACGAGCCTCTCACCCAGTCTGGATTCGAGTTGGATCAGGAGAGCGAAGTCGCAGTTGCGTAGTATGTGCCCTGTAAATGATGGGTCCACTAGCAGGAGTGATGGACACGAATAGGGGATTGGGACTCATAGCAACTTCTGAGGGAGATACCCCTCGGAGTGGGAATATTCTTCATGATGTTCCCAGGCTATATATGTACAGCATCTATGCAGCGAAATGATCATATGAAGGTTTCTTACACCAACAGAGATTTGATTTTAATCAGAGGAAGGTAGCCATGCTTGTTGAGATACGCACTCTTTCGATAATGAGTCTGGTATGCATGATGGCCACGACGGCATTGGCGCAATCAACGCCACCCGTCACGAGTCCAACCCGTGATTCCTCACGCGAGAAGTCGTCGCTGATCGTGACGACAGACTACATCATTGGACCGGAAGACGTCCTGGACATCACCGTGTGGAAAAACTTGGATCTTTCCAAGACGGTGCAAGTGCGCCCCGATGGGAAAATTTCTTTGCCATTGATCGGGGACGTGGCCGCGGTCAGCCGAACCAGCGCGCAATTGACCGATGAAATTTCTACCCGGTTGAAGTCATACATGGAAAACCCTACGGTATCTATTGTAGTTAAAGAGGTTAATAGCTATGCCATTTTTGTGTTGGGCGAAGTGGCTAAGCCTGGTCGCTATCCGTTAAAGAGTAAGACCACTTTGCTTCAGGCCATCACGCTGGCGAGCGGGCTTACTCCCGTGGCGTCCAGGAACAAGATCGTCATTTTCCGTTTTGCCAAGGATGGGGAACCGTTGATGAAAATCAAGGCAAGTTATGACGACATTGTCTTGCGGGATGGAACTGGCCAGAACATTGAATTAAAGCCTGGCGATACTATCGTCGTGCCGTCTGAATCGATGGTGGTGATCCCAGGCCAGTAGCGGCGCTCTAGTACACGTTCAACTGAACCAGTCGGGAACAAGAAATAGCTGCCGGGGTTTCTTGAGAAGGAGGAATTAGATGCGTTTCGTTACAAGTTGCTTCCTCGTTGTGCTACTCGCCTGCGGCATGGCCGGTTGCGTAGAAGACCAGGTGAATTACAAAGTCGATATGGTTGCACCTAGTGAATTTCTCTTGGGTCCGGAAGACGTGTTGGTCGTGACGGTCTGGAAAAACCAGGATCTTTCTCGAGAAGTGGCGATTCGTCCCGATGGCATGATCTCGATGCCGTTGATCGGCGATGTGCCCGCAGCAAATTTGACGGCCAATAGCCTCGCAAAGCGCATTGCCGAGCGATTAACAGAGTACATGGCATCTCCCATTGTGTCTGTGCAACTGAAGGAAGTGAATAGTTATTTCATCTATGTATTGGGGGAGGTGCCGAAGCCTGGCAAGTATTCTCTGAAGTCATATGCCAACGTTATGCAAGGTATTTCGTTGGGCGGCGGGTTTACGCCCTTTGCCAAGAAAAACAAGATTAAGGTCTTGCGTGCGACGACCGAGGGCTCCATGAAAAATCAGATCGAGATTCCAGTTCACTATGACGATATCTTGAAGGGACATGCCGCTGTCGGCAATTTCTATCTCCGGTCAGGCGATGTCATCGTGGTGCCCTAGTGGGTACCACGATGCCGCATCCCTTCCTTTGGGGAGGGCATGCCAGTGTGGTACCGATCATCGAAGGGGGCGCAGTCGACCCTCTCGGATCTCTATAGCGATCCCCGGGCTTTGTGACGGTCGATCAATCGTGGCAGGGGAGCCAATCCGTGCGGGAGCGGCCAGCAAATGGGGCGGGTGAATACGCACAACAACCTGTTCATAGCCAATCTGGTGGTCTCCCTTACGCAGGCCCTGAACATGGCGGGCAATTATATGACCAGGTTTCTGCACTTTGGGCTCTCCGCGGCGCAGCAGTCGGGCCGGCTGAGCCTCACTCAGGCGGTTTTTTTTAACTCTCACAGGCGTGATCTATGACAATGCAAGCGCTCACTCCAGCAGATCTTATCAGGGTGTCATTCAAACGAAAGTGGTGGATCCTCGCCAGCGTGGTCCTCTGCGTGGCCGTGGGATCTGTCGCGTGGAAATATTATCCCAAGACTTTCAAGTCGACCGTCGTCATGACGATCGACAGTCCGAGGATCGCGAAAGAGTACGTGAAAGGGTTATCGCAAGGTCAAGAGGGAAGGTACGGTGAAGATCCGGCCGCTTTGGTTATGCAGCAGATCGCGATGGGACTCACAAACAAATCCATACTTATGCCGGTTCTTGAGAGCTTAAAGCCTTACCCTGACGCGGAGAAAGAATCTTCGGACCAGCTAATGAAACGGCTGCGGAAAGCCGTGACATTCGGGAAGCCGAAAGACGGCGTGGGCGTGGCGGTATCCTACGTTAATCCTGATCCCTTG
>Ga0134122_10000414_pt1 | contig 28434 bp, 28 predicted proteins | sample KB302_FD_96461 | JGI IMG/M metagenome (GOLD analysis project Ga0134122, IMG submission 96461) | Terrestrial soil microbial communities without Nitrogen fertilizer from Kellogg Biological Station, Michigan, USA - KB3-0-2 | ecosystem: Environmental > Terrestrial > Soil > Unclassified ...
GCTCGGGGCCGATGTGGTTCGCTACTCCTTCATCGCGGCGGACTCTCACCACCTACTCCTTGCCGGTTTAACCGGCGCACTGAACGCTTCAAATTGAGCCCCACGGCTAGCGCTTGCATCACTCAAGGCCGGGGCGGCTGGCTAGGCCTTACCCCGTGGACGACTTGCGCCTCCTGTCCTTTGCCAGCTTTCCTGGCGCACTCCGGTGTGGGTCATATCCGGTAAAGATCTCGCTGAGCACAAAGCGTCCGTTCAGCACCCCTGAACCGGACACGTACTCAATTGAGTACACGTCCTAGTGAATTGGATGCCGGCACGAGCGCTCCTCAGGGTGGCCGCTGAGCTTGGGCTCGCCTGGCACGCAGGAACATGGCGGAAGGCCGGCACCACGGAATTGACGGCTGAGGCGGACGCCATGCTAGCGGCAGAGTAGTGTTCAACGCCCCGCAGTTCGGGCCACCTGCTCTCGAGGATCTTGTCATCACGCACGTTGATGGCGCGCCTTGGTGCGCGGCCGTTCTGGAGCAGCACGAAACCCCGGCTCATCAGAGCGATTTCGCGCTCGCCATCGCACGCGCTGCTGGTGCGCCGAGCGGACGATCTTGAGGGCTGCTCCGAAGGCTCGCGCGAACGGGCAGAGCTGGCGTCAATCGTCTATGCAATAGAGGCATACGAGGGAAAGCGCTGGCCGCTCGGCAAAGAGCCAGGTGGCAAAGGCTAGCCCGCCCGTGTGCAACCTATATTCTCTCAATAAGAAGCGGGACATGTTGGCCCGCTACTTTCGTGTTTCGCACAATCGAAGTGCGGCGTTCGAGCCGGCGTCGGCGATCTTTCGCGGCCGCGTCGCGCCCGTCGTGCGCCAGAGCGCCGTCACGCCGGTCCGGCTACGCGGTGCAGACGCTGCGCTACTACGAGCAGATCGGCCTAATGCCAAAGCCTCCACGGACGGCGGGTGGCAACGCCGGTATGACGAAACCTTGCTGCGGCGGCTCCTGTTTATTCGTCACGCACGTGATCTTGGCTTCGATGTCGAAGACATCCGCAGCCTGCTTGATCTTGCTGCCAAGCCGAACCAACCATGCGCGTCCGTTGATGCTATCGCCAAGGCTCATCTCAAGGCTATCGAGGACAGGATCATCCGCCTCACCGCTCTTCGCGGCGAGCTAAACCGAGTGCTGCGCGCTTGCGCGAAGGGACGGATCGCGGAGTGCAAGGTAATCGACACGCTAACTCGCCATGCGGAGCGGTCTCTCTGATCAAACTGCACCGTCCGTTCGTGGGCGTGGCACTGAACTACGCGGCGAGCAGGCGTACGCTGGTCCAGAGCGCAATGGCCACGATGACAGCTCCCGCAACTCCCTGAAGCACTCGCGCCTTCCTCTCGATTCTTGGCAACCGGTTCGCGAATGCCGCACCCACGGACGAACGGAACACGATGGCGAGTAGCGCGACTGCGCCAATCGTGGTCGCGATTCCGGCAGTCAGGGACAGGAGCACGAGCGCGACCATTGGGGCCGTGCTCTGCACCCACGCGAAACCGAGCACCGAGATGGTCAGCGGGCAGGGAAGCAACCCGACACCGGCCGTGAGTGCATGTGCACTGTGCGGATGCCCGGCGGGTCTCAGACTTTGGACCAGCATCATCGCGCCCGCCAGCCCGATGAGCGCATAGCCCGCCAGACTGAAGCCAGTCGAAGGCCGACCCATCGTGAACGGTATCCGACCGATAACGAAGCGCAGCACCAGGAAGACAAAGAAGCCCGACAGCACGTGCAGGAGCGCAGCCATCAGCGCCACCCGGACACCTTTGCCGAGGCGCGCTTCGGTGCCGAGGAAGTATGCGGCAAGCGCCGCCTTGCCGTGGCCTGGTGTCAGGGCATGTAAGGCTCCGAGCGCGAACGCCAGTGCAACGGTCCCGAGCCCACCGGTTCGCAACTCCGTCGCCAGAGTCCTAGCCACTTCGCCCTGCAACGAAGCCAGATAGCCGAACCAATCAGGCATTAGTCTGGCTCGCTTGCCACGAGCTAGGCGTGCGACCTAGGCTAATCCGATGAACCGCCATGCCGTAATCCTCGCCCTGCTGTCCGCAGCGTTATTCGGTATCTCGACCCCTGCCGCCAAGGCGCTGCTCGGACAAATCAGCCCAACGATCTTGGCCGGTCTGTTCTATTGTGGTGCGGGTATCGGCATCGCGATCCTTCGACGCGCACGGGCCTACACCACCGAAGTTACATTAGGGCGCCGCGAGCTGCCATGGCTCGCGGCCGCCATACTGGCAGGCGGGGTGGTCGGTCCGCTGCTTCTTATGAGCGGCCTGTCCGTGACTGACGCGGCCACCGCGTCCCTGCTGCTGACCCTTGAGGGTGTCGCCACAGCCCTGATCGCCTGGTTCATCTTCCGCGAGAACTTCGACGCCAGGGTGGCGACAGGCATGGGGTGTTTGGTGGCGGGCGCTCTAGTACTGTCCTGGACAGGAACGCCGACGCTCTCCGGACTGCTCGGCCCGCTCGCCATCGCGGGCGCCTGCTTGGCCTGGGGCTTGGACAACAATCTGACCCGCAAAGTCTCACTGTCTGATCCGTTGCAGATCGTGCAGCTCAAGGGCTTGGTCGCAGGGCCTATGACGCTGGCCCTCGGCCTGCTGACTGGCGACAGTCTACCGCCCCTGACGGTCGCGCTTGTGGCCGGAGCAGTCGGGTTCGTGGGATACGGCGTCAGTCTTGCGCTCTTCGTGTTGGCGCTGCGGCAGCTCGGTGCCGCCCGGACCGGCGCGTACTTCTCGACCGCCCCGTTCCTCGGCGCCGTCGCGGCCATTCTGTTCCTGAGCGAGCCGATTACAGTGCAGCTTGTTCTGGCCGGCCTGCTGATGGGCGCCGGGGTCTGGCTACACCTGACGGAAGACCATGAGCACGATCATGAGCACGAGCCCCTGGAGCATAGCCACCCGCACGTGCACGACGCCCACCATCAGCATCAGCACCTGCCCGACGACCCACCGGGCGAGCCCCACACCCACGCGCACCGGCACCCTCGGATGAGGCACCGCCATCCCCATGTGCCGGACATGCACCATCTGCACCGGCATTAGACTGCAGGTCAGCGATAGCCGCGCAACTCCGCGTAGCGCTTCGATTGCTCGGCGCTCAGCAGCGCGGCAGTCGTCAAATGATACTTGAGATGGACGCCGCGCAGCTCGCCCTGGAGGCGACCAAGGTGCGCGGTCAGTTCGGCAAGTCGATCCGGCGTGATGCTGCGATCCCGGAACGCCAGATCAAGCGTGGCCTCGGCATCGATCAGTCTCTCGCCGACCGCGACCGCTTCTGCCTTCATGGTCTCGTAGAGATGCTGGATGCGCCGCCGCTGATCGGCATCCAGACTCAGTCCATCGGCCAGTTCCAGGACATGCAGCGGTCCTGGGTAGCCGTTTAGCTCCGCTGGCAGTGCAAGACCCATTCCGCGTCCAGCGCGAAGATCGGCGATCTGTTGCTCGGTCAACGCCTTCACGGCGCCGGTCTGCATCCCTGCATACGGCGCATGTTTATGCGGGTGGTCCTGGGCCATTGCGGTGCCCGCGAACAGAGCCATGACAACAGCAGCCAGAATCCTCATAGTCGTCTCCCATTACTTGCTCGGATGAACATGACACCCGACGGCATCACAGTCCAACCCCGCAATCGCTTCGACCGCATGGAGATCGCGGGCGCGTTTGGCGATCTCGGCACGCTGGTTCCGTTTGTGGTTGCCTATATGGGCGTTCTCAAGATGGATCCGTTCGGCGTCCTGCTGGCATTTGGCGTGGCAATGCTCATCTGCGGTTTCGTCTACCGCACGCCCATCCCCGTGCAACCGATGAAGGCCGTGGGGGCGATCGCAACTACGCAGGCGGCCCAGACACTCGTCATCACGCCCGCGATGGTGTGGGGTGCCAGCCTTGCAACCGGTATCGTCTGGCTGCTGCTCGGCCTGACCGGCACGGCCCGCTATGTCACCAGGCTTATCGCCCGCCCCGTCGTCCTTGGCATCATACTCGGTCTTGGCTTCGGCTTCATGATCGAGGGCGCGAAAATGATGGCCGAGAACTGGTGGATAGGCGGGGCCGCCTTGCTCGGCACTTCGCTCTTGCTCACCAACCGCGTCATTCCGGCGATGTTCTTGCTGCTATTGTTCGGAGCCGGCTACGGTATCTTGAACGACCCAACTCTGCTCGCCGCCTTGCGAGAAGTCCGCGTTGAGCTGCGTCTGCCGGAGCTTGCGCTGGCATCGCCGAGGATGTCGGCTCCTGCCACGAACTCACCGTCACTCTGATCTTAGGTCAGGATTGGCTCGAAAGCTGTCGTACCCACGACGGGGAAAAATGACCCGAACCTGCCATGCGCCGGCAAAATAGGACCTGAGCGTCCTCGTGCGTTGTCCGCTCAATCGAAGAGGGACGCGAGTCGTTGTTTCATGTTGTCGGCGACATAGAGCGCCAATGCCTGGATGGTGGAGGTCGGATTCACTCCGCCGGAGGTGACCCAAATGCTGCCATCGACAATGAACAGGTTCTTCACGTCGTGGCAGCGGCCCCATTCGTTCACGACCGACCGCTCCGGGTCGGCACCCATGCGCGCGGTGCCGAGCAGATGACCCGGACTGTTGAGCACGGTGCGCGAGGCGAAGATGTTCTTAGCCCCGGCAGCGTCGAGAATCTCGGTAGCGCGGGCGATGCCGTGCTCCATCATGCGGCGCGTGTTCTCGCTGATCGCGTAGTCGATCTTTGCTGCCGGGATGCCGTGACTGTCCTTCAGCACCGGGTCCAGAGTGACCCGGTTGTGTTCTTCCGGAAGATCCTCACATGCGACACCCACGAGCATGCGGTGGTAGAGGAGCGTGCGGTAGGCTCGATGGTGATCCTTCCCCCAGGGAAGTCGGCCGGTGCCGAGGTTGGTGATGGCCTCGTTGGCTGGGCCAGTGCCCCGACCAAATTGCAGCGTATAGCCACGCACAAAGCCGCGCGATGGATCGGTTTCGTAAAACTCCTTGCTCCACATCACCGTCTGCGGGCCGCGGTCGCCATCCATCTCCGCGTCGACGTGGCCGGTCACTTGCGGCCAGGGGTGCAGCATCAGATTCCTGCCTACCAGCCCTGAGGAATTCGCCAAACCGTTGGGAAAGCGCGCGGAGGCCGAGTTCAGGAGCAGGCGCGGCGTGCCGATGCCGTTGGCGGCCAGGATCACGACTTCGGCTGGTTGGAACCGCTCCACGCCCTTTGGATCATAATAGACCACGCCCGAGGCCATGCCGTGCTCATTTGTGACGATCTCGCGTACGCGGCAGCGCGTGCGCAACTCCACCCCGCCCCTGAGCGCGCGCGGCCAATAGGTGATGTCGACGCTGGCCTTCGCCCCTTGCGCGCAACCCGGGGTGCAATGGCCGAGGTTGATGCATTTGGCGCGACCGTCGTATTCGGTGGTCGCAACGGAGATGTCCGACGGCCACCAATGCCAGCCGAGCTTATTGAGCGCCTGTGCGTAGCGCGTTCCCGACCTGCCGAGCGGCACCGGCGGCATGGTGGGTTCGTGCGCGGGATACGCAGGGTCGCCCGCCAAGCCGGCAACACCCATCATGCGGTCGTTTTCGGTGAAATAGGGTTCCAGGGTCCAGTAGTCGATCGGCCAGTCGTCCGCGACGCCGTCGAGCGTTCTCACGCGGAAGTCGGATGGGTGCATGCGCGGAAAGTGCGCGGTGAAAAGAATGGTGCCGCCGCCGACGCCGTTGAAGTTGGCAACCTTCATGACCGAGTTGTCGTCGTTGACGGGATAGTCGGTGTCGCGCGCGCGGCGGCTCGGGTGGATATCGAAGTCGGAATAACGGCGCGCTTCCCAGTCCCGGCCGTTTGTTGGAAACTCTGCCGGCTTGATCCAATCGCCCTGCTCGAGACACAGGATTTTCAGGCGCGTCTCGACGAGCCCCCACGCGACGGCAGCGCCCGAGGCGCCCGAGCCGACGATGAGCACATCGACAACCTCGTCCACTAGACGCGGCGCTGCGGGATCTTCTGCGGCCGCCATGCTCAGCTTCCCTTGCCGTCGACGTCGCGCCACATCCGGGGCCGCGCCCGCACGGCGTCAAGCAGGGACCAATCGCTCTGCTCCAGAACATGCCCCTTCGGATAGGGCGGACGTGGCTCGAGGCCTAATGACCTGACCACGCGGTCGTCGCGGTAGTAGCATTGCAGGACGGCCCTCCCCAGTGCCGTGATCTGGGGTCCCTCACGCCGGAGAAGCGCCATCGCAGTTGCCTCCGCTTCGGCGTCAGGCAGTGCGGCGAAATCCTCGCCGGCTAGCTCGCGCAACATGACCAGTGCCTTGCGCACGTCGTTTTGATCACGGCCGAGGGAACGGACGATGTCTGTGAAGATCGCCTCGTCATCGGCGCCGGGCGCGCCATAGTCGCCTGCTGCGGGGATCATAAAGCCCGCCAATCGGCGCAGATTGCGCAAATCTGCCTGCGTCAATTCGTTACCGGGGTGCCTCTGTGCCGGTTGGACTGAAACCGTGCTCATTTCACCGCTCCCATGGTGAGGCCGCGCACGATGTACTTTTGCACCAACAGGCTTAGCAGCAGTTGCGGAAAGGCGGCGACGATCGTCGCCGCGGCCATCTGGCCCCACAGCACCTGCTCATAGGAGATGAACTGGATGGCTCCAACTGTCACGGGGAAGGTCTGCCGGCCCGCAAGCATGAGCGGATAGTTGAAGGCATTCCAGCAAAACATGAAGCCCAGGATCACCGTGACTGCAATCCCCGGCGCGCTGAGCGGCAGGATTATGCGACCGAGGACCCCCAACCAGGAACAGCCGTCAATCTTTGCTGCTTCCTGGATTTCCAAGGGGATCTCCATAAAGAAGCTGCGCAGCATCCAGACCGTAAAGGGCAGCGTGATAAGCTGATACGCGAGGATCAGCCCGGCATGCGTGTTGTAGAGCCCGAGGCGCTGGTAGAGGATGTAGAGCGGGATCACGAAGGCGATGAAGGGCACGAAGCGAAAACTCAACAGGACGAAGGCAAGAGTATTCTTCCCTGGGAAATTGAAGCGGGCCAATGCATAGGCGGCGGGAATGCCGGCTGCGACCGATAGCGCCACGGCCCCGATCGAGATGATGATGCTGTTCAGGAAAAATCGCGGGAAATCTGGACGTGACGAGGCGTACTGACCTCTTTGCTCCCCGACCACCAGGGCCGCGTAATTGTCAATCGTCGGCGTGAAGACGAAGGTTGGCGGCACCGCGAGGATGTCTCCCGGACTCTTCAGGGATGTCAGCAGGATCCACAGAAACGGGAAGACGGTCCACACGAGCAGCAGAATCGATGCCAGCGCGATGACCACCTGTCGCACAGCCCGCTGATAGGAGACGGCCCGAGACGTCATTGGTTGCTCTCAGACGCACGGTTCCACAGCCGCATCAGCAGGTAGCTGACCAATACCACCAGCAGGAGCAGGACGATGGCCTGCGCCATTCCTTTGCCCATCTGGTACCACTGGAACGAATATTGGTAGGCCATGATCTGCAGATTGGTGGTCGCATCGTTGGGGCCGCCGGTCGTCGTCGCATAGATGACGTCGAAAATGCGTAGCGAATCCATCGCCCGAAATGTGACGGCCAGCACAATGAAGGGACTCAGGAGCGGCAACGTCACGTAGCGCAGCATGGCGATAGGTCCGGCGCCGTCGACCCGTGCCGCCTCATACGGCTCTGTGGGTAGCGCCTGAAGCCCCCCGAGGAGAATCAGCGCAACGAACGGCAGGTTGCCCCACGTATCGATGATGAGGACCGAGACGATCGCCCCTTGCGTGGAGCCAAACCAGTTGATGGGGGGCACGCCCAGAAACGAGAACGCGTAGTTCAGGATACCTGCGTTCGTCGACGCCATCATGATCTTCCACATCAACGCAGTGATGACGGGCGGGATCATCAACGGCATGAGCATCAGCGCGCGGATCGCACTGCGTCCAGGTATGCGCGCATGGAGGAAGAGCGCTATCGCCAGCCCCAACCCGACTTGGAGCACGACAGCCACGAGCGTGAAGCCGAGCGTGAACTCGAGGGCGCGCACGAAGAGCGGCTCCTCGAGCAGATCGACATAGTTGTCGAACCACACGAACCGGAACCGGTTCGGGTACTGCAGCCAATAGCTCGTAAGGCTGTAGTACACGCCCAGGCCGAAGGGGTAGATCATGCCGGCGAGCAGCACCAACGCCGGCGCCAGCAGCAAATAGGGCAGAAACGCTCCCCGCCGCCAGTGCCGGCGCCACTGCATGGTCATCACGTGCGCGCCGCCGCTACTTGATCCCGGCTTCCTTGAGGACCTTGTCGACCTCGCCGCTGGCTTTCTTGAGCGCGTCGGCGGCCGGCATGCGCTGGAAGTAGACCTCGTGCAGCGCGCGGGCCCAGATGTCGCCGAGCCGCGTGCGCTCAGACTGCGGTATCCAGGCCACCCGGGCCGTTTCTAGGTTCTGGGCGACGACCTTCAGGTAACTGCCGCCGCCCCACGCCCCCATGATCTCCTGGACGCGCGAATCGTTCGTCACCGAAATCCGCGACGGATTGTAGTTGCGGTAGCCGATGGTGGCGTTGAGCAAGGTGTGCTGTGCGGTCGCCCACTGCACGAAGAGCCACGCCGCCTCCTTGTGCTTGGTTGCCTTGCTGATGCCCAGAGCCCAAGTCCAAAGCCCTGATTGAGTCTTGCCGCCCGGACCGACTGGGATCAGCGCATAGCCGACTTTGCCTGCAACCTTCGATTTCTTGGGGTCCTCATAGTTCGCCGCGAAAAAGTCCGCGTCGGCGATCATGCCGCCCTGACCGGCGGTAAAGGCCTCCATCGCATCATACCACTGCATGTTGGCCCAATTTGGCGGACCGCTTTCACGGACCATCGCCACCCAAGCCTCCGTGTATTTCACCGATTGAGGATCGTGCAGATTGGCCCCGAGCTTGTCGTCGAGTTCGTTCCACTTCCCGTCACTGTAGGCTTTGAGGCCGCTGATGAAGCCAGTAGCGACGGTCCCAATTGCAGGTGTGCCGCGGGCAACGATGCCTGGGATTCCCGCGTTCTTCTTGACCTGCCGCGCTGCCTCGGCCATTTCCTCCAGTGTCGTCGGCACCTTGATGTTGTACTGGTCGAAGATGTCTTTGCGGTAAGCCAGGATGTAACTCTCCTCGAGCACGGGGATGGAGTAGAGCGCGCCCTCGCCGACGCCCCCGCCGGTCTTGCCGTTCCAGCGGTTGGCAGCAATGAGCGCCGGGTAGAAGTCATCGAGCTTGAACCACTCGCGATCGGTCAGTTTTGGATCGTTGAGGAAATCGTCCAGCGGCAGGATCCAGCCCGGCGGCACGTACTGCCAGTTGCGCATCGGACCGGTCATGATGACCGAGAACTCGCCCCGCTGCTGCGAGAGGTCCGCAACGAGCTTCGTGAAATACTCGTTCTCCGGCAGGATGAGGTATTCGACGTTGATGCCTGTGAGCTTCCTGAACTCGGGGATGAGAGGCAGCAGCGACTCCGTGAACGGGTGCTTGTTGAGCCCGATGGTGAGCGACTGCCCCTCGGCCTGCCGCCAGTTGATCTTGGCTTGGCGGTAGTAGGCGAGCGCTTGGTCATCCTGCGCCTCCGCGCCCTGCCATCCCGCCGTCATGAAGAGCGCAGCAAGCAACGCTCCGCATAGCCAGTGGCGCAGTGTACGCATGCGTTTCCTCCAGTTTTTGACCTTTGTCGTTGGCAGTCGGAACGTGCGATCGAGCGAGGCTATCCGGCGAGGATGGGAGGGGTGTCGGTCATTGCGGGCTGATTTCGCTGGATGTGCTCAAGTCGCCTTGACGCTCGATCGCTTCAAGGACTAATTGGTATGACGACTGGACCAATTGCGCAAGCCTCCGGCGTGCGCAAGCAGTACCAGGTCCGATCCCAACCCCATGGAGCCCAGCTTCGACCCGTGAAGCTAAGTGAACAGATCCACGACCAGCTACTTGCCTTGATCACGGACGGCGAGTTTCCGGAAAAGGGCAAGTTGCCCACGGAGATCGAACTGGCCGCCCGGTTTGAGGTGTCCCGCACCATCGTGCGGGAGGCGCTTGCGCGCTTGCGCGACGACGGCATCATCGTCTCCCGTCAAGGCGCCGGCACCTTTGTGCAGCGTCGTCCCGACCGCGCGTGGAAACACTCGCCTCTCGGCAGCATTACCGACATCCAGAGGTGCTTCGAATTCCGCATGGGCTTTGAGGCCGATATGGCCGCCTGGGCGGCGCGCCGTGCCGACCGCACGACCATCAAGCGCATTGGCAGCGCGGTCGAAGCTTATGAGGATGCCATCAAAGACGGGAAGCGGGGCAGCCATGCCGACTTCGACCTGCATTGCGTTATCGCGGAGGCGACCCGCAACAGGTTCTTTGTCTCGGTCATGACATCACTGCGTGATCATATCGTGTTCGGCATGAACCTGTCGCGCGATCTCTCACGCATAAAGCCTGCCGCGCGCCTAAAGGCAGTCCGGGAGGAGCATCGGAGGGTCTTCGATGCCATCCGTGCGCGGGATCCCAACCGGGCGCATGAGGCCATGCGCGTTCACGTCGACAAGGCCCGCTTCCGCATCTTTGAAGGTGGGACCAGGTCGGTCACGTCGGCGATCGACACCGAACCGACCAGCCAGTAGCACTGGTATGCTCGCTCGCGGGCTGCACAGTGATGCTTTCCGCCCCGATTGCGGCACGCTGGGGACCTGGTTAGGGATATCACCAGGGGACAGAACACACAGCGATAGTAGAGGCGATGCACCATGGCTCTTACGACGAGACCCGTTGGTCGCACAGGATTGGCAGTCACGACGCTTGGCCTGGGCGGCGCGCCCCTGGGCGGATTTCGGATCAACGTCAGCGAGCGGCAAGGCGCGGAAACGCTGCTGGCGGCATATGCGGCAGGCGTACGCTATTTCGATACCGCGCCCTACTATGGCTACGGCCGCAGCGAGCACATATTCGGACAGGCTTTGCGTACGCTCGGCCGCGACAGCCTCGTGCTCTCGACCAAGGTTGGTCGCTGGATGTCGCCGAAGGCGGACAACGATGACGTGCCGGGTTGGCGCAAGGGTGGCCTGTCGTTCAAACCATCCTTCGACTACAGCCGCGAGGGGACGCTTCGATCGCTTGAGCAGTCCCTTCTCCGACTGGGCCTGAATCGCATCGACATTGCTTTGATTCACGACGTTGACGTGTGGACACATGGAACGCAAGAAGCGGCCGACCAGCGTTTCAAGGAGACGATGGCGGGTTGTTTTCCAGCACTCGCTGAGCTGCGGAGCGCCGGCGTCATCAAGGCCATTGGAGTCGGTCTCAACGAAAGCGCCATGTCGCTGCGGTTTGTCCGTGAGGCCGACATCGACTGCGTGATGCTGGCCGGCCGATATACCCTTCTGGAGAAGGGCGCCCTCAACGATCTGTTGCCGGTGTGCGAGCACAAGGGCGTTTCGATCCTGCTCGCCGGCCCCTTGAATTCCGTTGATTCTTGCAACCGGTGCCGCGCCGGGCGCGACTTACAATTATCAGCCAGCACCACCGCCGGTCATGGAGCGCGTCAGCCGTCTTGAGGCCGTCTGCCGCCGATATGGCGTCGATCTGGTAACGGCCGCGCTGCAATTTCCGCTGGCGCATCCGAGCATAGCGTCCATCGTGGCCGGTGCGATCGATCCCGAGGAGGTGAGGCAGAACGCGACGCGGATGTCGGTGCGCATCCCTGCGGCTCTCTGGGCCGAGTTGAAACAGCAAGACCTGGTAGCTGCCTCGGCTCCGGTTCCAGGCTGAGTCTCCCGCCGCGCAAGCCTTCCAACCCATCAGATCGCTTGAGCGCCTGATTGAATGTCGACAGTGGCGCCTCCTCACCCCTTTTGCTACTGACGGCTTGTTTTCGATCGTTCATATCTTCAGCCTCGCTTGCGCTACTCTCCCGCGCTGACGAGGTGACCAAATGAAAATTCTTGTTGCACTGCATGAGTCCGGAAGTGTGGCACCTTTCTGCCCCGGCTCGGTCAACCCGTTACCGCTTCACTCCGGAAGCGGACAGGTGGCGCGCCTGTTGGGTGTGAGTTCGCGCCCAATCGTTACGCCCTACGTCAAATCGAACAAAATGCATGGGCGCGGGCGTGGTCTTGGGACTTAGGCCGCGCGCAGCCGCGCGACGATGGCGTGATGGCAATTAAAATCCCGGGCAATTGATCTTGCCGACTCCCCAGTCTCGAGCCGCCGGCGGCCCTCTGCCTGTTGATGCTGGGTCAGCTTAGGTTTGCGGCCAAACTGAACGCCGCGGGCCTTGGCAGCCTTCCTGCCGTCCTGCGCCCGTTTGACGATCCGCTCGCGCTCATCCTGAGCGAGCGCGCTCAGGAACGCCAGGATGCCCTGCCCCATGGTGCTGGACGTGAGCCAGCAGGCCCGCGGGTGCCCGCATGCCACCAGCACTGCTCCTAGACGCGGGCAAGCCGACGTCGGGATCCGCCAACACGGCTATGGTTGAAACGCTGCTCATCTCGGCACCTCCAAATCGTGTGTGCCGATGGTGTGACAGGCTCTTGCGGGAAATTCTCGGGGGGTAATTTTCCCAGCTGAAAGGTGAGCCGAATACCTTCTTGGCTGGTTGCACGGCGGTTGCAGATTTCGCGGCACGGGCCGGCCTAATACACTAACCTCTTGAGATCAATGGCGCTCCCTACGGGAGTCGAACCCGTCTTTTCAGATTGAAAATCTGACGTCCTAACCGATAGACGAAGGGAGCGCGGCCGTTTGGTTCAAAGCCCTACGGTTCGGCAAGGGCGCTATATGGCACGGAACCAGCCGGGCTCCAAGACCGCCGCGGCGCCGAAACCGACCCCGCTTTCCGCCGGCTCTTTGGCGAATAAAAACGTGCCCCCGGAGATCGCGGCAACGACTGGCGCAATCTCCCCCAGAGGGAGCCCGAGGGTGGTCTTGGCAGAACGATGCTGGGGACGAGCCCGCGCCGCCAACGGCTTCTTAGTAAGTAAAATCAATTACTTACTGATGAAAAAACGAGACTACCCGGCCCCGCATTGAGCGCTTGCCAGATCGCAACACATCACCTGCGCCCGTGATGATTGCGCGGGCGCCGCCAGATGCCCAAAACACATCCCGACCAGGGGCCCATAGGGCTTCGCCCGCATCACGGCAGACGCACCTTGCAAAGCCTCAGTGCCGGTCGTCGTCCCTGCGTCGCTCCCGCGGCTTACTGCCTGCCGGATTGGGTTTGGCTGGCGCAACCGGATCAATAATGACCGGCTTGCCCACCGTCGGTGGCTCTTTGGTGGGGTTGCTCTTGGCAATGGCGCGCCGAACGGCCCTGGCGCCTTTGCTCGAGCCGCGGGGTTTCTGTTCTGGCTTGGCGTGCATGAATGGAGCGAGACCTTGCTACCTACTATGGTCGAATTCAACGTGCGCAAAGGGCAAGGCGTTCCCCGTATTCGGCTCGCCCTGCTCGGCCTCCTGCACTGGCGTTGAGGCTCGGCGTGCCAAGCACGCCGGCGGCACTTGGGGCGCGCGCCGCCGTGGGGATGCGGGCCTTGGACCCCGTCGCCTGGCCGCGTCGGCGCCAGACCGCCGTTCCCTTCGGCAGACACGATCCAGCGGCCTTGCCGCCACAAATCGAGCGCCCTAACATTTCCCGGCACATTCTGATGACACCATCACCCAACGGATCGCCAACGCCCATGTCAGCGCCCAACGACGTTCCCATCCCCGAGTGGCGGCTCAGCGGTGATTGGTGGGACCTCTGCAATTGCGCCATCGGCTGTCCCTGCAATTTTGGTTCCAACCCGACCTACGGGTTCTGTGAGGGCGTCCTCACCTGGCTCATCCGTGACGGCACCTATGGCGACCTCAAATTTGCCAAGGACCTGGCCGTGGTCTTGGTCATGCATTGGGAAGGTAACGTCTTCGAGAAGAACCGGGAGTTTGGCTTTTTAATCGACGACCGCGCCAACCCTGAAGAGCGCCTCGCGCTTGAGAAAATCTTCACGGGCCATGCCGGCGGCGCCTTTTCGGCTTGGCGCGATCTGACGCTCAGGCTCGACGGCGTGGCCTTCGTGCCCATGACCGTCACACACGACGCCGAGAACTGGAAAGTCGAGGTACCCGGCATGGTGGATGGGCTCGGCGGTCCGTTCCGCAAATACATGGTACCCGACGGGGATACTTGTCGCATCTACAATGCCCCGCGACCCGAGGTGGTGCCGGGCTTTCTCACGGTCGGCCAGGCCAAGCGCAACATTGTCACCGGTGCTTTCGGACGCAATTTCGACTGGTCGGAGCGCTCTTCCAAGCACATCGCCTTCGACCTGCGTGGCCCCAAGACGTTCAGCTGGCGCCAACCCCTCAAGGTCCAGTGACTTCAGAGTTGGGCACCGCCACGCTTCGGCGACGCGAGCACATCCTTGTGCTGGCACTTCTGCTGCTGGTGGCCGGCTTGGCTTGGGCGCTCACCGTCCTGCAAGCCATGCACATGGACGCAATGGAAGCGGCGATGTGGCGGGACATGAACATGTCCATGAACGGCATGGAGCCATCATGGACGCCGCTCGACGCTCTCCTCTTGTTGTTGATGTGGTCGGCGATGATGGCGGCGATGATGGTGCCGGGTGCCAGCCCGATGGTCACAGCCTTTGCGACCATCAATCGTCGCCGGCGCGAACGCAGCGCGCCCTACGTGTCAACGCCCGTGTTTCTTCTTGGCTACCTGCTCGCCTGGGCGGGGTTTTCGCTCGCCGCGACGGGCCTGCAGTGGTTACTGCAAACGATCGGGCTGCTCACCACCATGATGCAGTCGGCCTCCATCTACTGGTCGGCCGTGCTCTTCTTGGCCGCTGGACTTTATCAATTTAGCCCGCTCAAAGAGCGATGTCTCACCTATTGCCGCTCGACAGAGGGTTTTATCCTCAGCGAATGGCGTGACGGCAATCTCGGCGCCGTGGTCATGGGTTTGCGCCACGGGCTGTTCTGCATGGGTTGCTGTGCCGGCCTGATGCTATTGCTCTTCGCGGTCGCCGTCATGGACCTGCGCTGGGTGGCAGCCTTGACGGCCTTGGTAACCGCCGAAAAACTACTCCCGGCCCCGGCTTTCTGGCGGGTCGCGATCGGAATTGGCCTGCTGGCCGCTGGCTTAACTTGCATCATTCTAGCGTGGAGGGGCGATCTTTGAGCGCGTCGGCGATCAGATTTGCCACCAAGATTGCCATCATCATCCGCAGCGATCTGGAGCCATGGCAGAAGTTAAATGTTGCAGCATTCTTGGCCAGCGGCATCGCCGCTGCCTATCCAGCCTGCATCGGGGCGCCATACGAAGATGCGTCCGCCACGCCCTATCACTCGCTGATCGGCGAACCAATCCTCATCTATGGCGCCGATCGCCCAAGCCTCACTAGAGCCCTCGATCGGGCGATTGCGCGCAATGTGAAGGCGGCGGTCTATACCGAGGAGATGTTCGCAACGACGCACGATGCCGCCAACAGAGCTGCCGTCAAGGCCGCCATGCGTGCCGATCTCAAGCTGGTGGGCTTGGCATTTCGGGCCGAGCGCAAGCTCATCGACAAGGTCGTCGACGGTCTCAAGTTTCACGCTTGAGGTGCCGCAGGGGGTAATCTTTTACGCGCTCTGACCCTAGCAAAGCCGGCAAATAGAGGCTCAATCAAGTTCCCGTCCGACGCGGCTCGGCGGCGCGCTCGGCGGACGGCTGCAAAGCGGCGGCCATCGCCTCGTCGACCATTTCCAGCCAGACGAATTGCACGTTGGCGCGAACCTCCTCCGGGATCTCCTCGAAATCCTTACGATTGCGCGCCGGCAGCATCACCCGCGTAATGCCGGCGCGGGCCGCCGCCACGACCTTCTCCTTGATGCCGCCGACCGGCAGAACAAGGCCCCTAAGACTGATCTCGCCCGTCATGGCGGTATCGCCGCGCACGGTCCTATCCATCATCAACGAGACGAGGGCCATGAACATGGCGACGCCGGCGCTCGGGCCATCCTTGGGAATGGCACCCGCCGGTACGTGCACGTGGATGTCCATCTTCTCGAAACGCGACGCATCAATACCGAAATCGGCGGCGCGATTCTTTACGATGCTGAGCGCCGCCTGCGCGCTCTCGCGCATGACTTCGCCGAGTTGGCCGGTGAGGATCAACCTGCCACTCCCCGGGGCGCGCGTAGCCTCGATGAACAGGATGTCGCCGCCGACCGGCGTCCAGGCGAGGCCGGTGGCGACGCCGGGGACGCTTGTGCGCATCGCCAGCTCGCTCTCGAACTGGGCAGGACCGAGCACGGTGGCGAGACTGTCAACATCGATACGGATGGGTCCGCTTTGACCTTCGGCGATGCGCACGGCAGCATGGCGCAGGGCCTTGCCGAGTTCCCGTTCAAGGTTGCGCACGCCAGCTTCGCGCGTGTAGTGTTGAATGATGGCGCGTAGAGCCTCATCGCTGATCTCGGCCTGTTCCGGCTTGAGGCCGTTGGCCTCAAGCTGGCGGCGGACGAGATAGCGACGCGCAATCTCAAGCTTTTCACTGGCGGTATATCCCGACAGCGTGATGACCTCCATGCGGTCACGCAATGGGCCTGGGGTGGTGTCGAGGAGGTTGGCCGTGGTGATGAACACAACGCGGCTTAGGTCGAACGGCACGGCCAGGTAGTTGTCGCGGAAGGTGCCGTTTTGTTCGGGATCCAGCACTTCCAGTAGCGCCGCCCCCGGGTCACCTTGAATGCCAGTTCCGAGCTTGTCGATCTCGTCGAGCATCATCACGCAATTGCGCGTGCCCGCCTTGCGGATGGCCTGAATGATATTGCCGGGCAAAGCCCCGATATAGGTGCGCCTGTGTCCGCGAATCTCGGCCTCGTCGTGCACGCCGCCAAGGCTCACGCGCACGAACTTGCGGCCCATCGCACGCGCAATGGATTGCCCGAGAGATGTTTTGCCCACGCCCGGTGGCCCGACCAGGCATAGAATCGGAGCCTTGCCTTGTGGCGCCAGCTTACGAACGGCAAGGTACTCGACGATCCGGCGTTTGATCTTGTCCAACCCATAGTGATCCTCATCGAGGATCCTTCGCGCCTCGGCGATGTCGATCGGTTGCTCTTCGGGCAGCTGCCAGGGAAGTTCGACGAGCCAGTCCAGGTAGCTGCGCACCATGCCGTGCTCAGCCGACGCTTCCGGCATGCGTTCGAGCCGCCGCAATTCCTTGCGGGCCTGCTCCTCGACATCCTTGGGCATTCTGGCTTTGCCGATCGCCTCGCTCAATTCGGCGATCTCGGCCTTGCCGTCCTCGCCTTCCCCCAATTGCCGGCGGATCGCCGCCAATTGTTCGCGCAGCAGTACTTCCCGTTGCCGCTCGTCGAGCGCGGCCTTGGTCTGGCGCCCGATTTCCTGGGAAAGCCGCAATACTTCGATGCGCTGCGCGAGCAGGCGCGATACCTTATCCATCCGCGCCGTGACATCGATGGTTTCGAGAATCTCCTGCTTGTCCTCGGGTTTCACGTCCATGTAGGCGGCGGCAAAATCAGCCAGCTGCGCCGGTGTCGTGATCGACTGCACTGCAGCCAGCAATTCGGCGGGAACCTGCGGCAGCAGCTGTAACGCCTCGAGCGTTTGCCGCTGCAAGTTGAGAAAGCGCGCCTCGATTTCGGCACTGCGCGAGGAGGGCTCGGGAATGCGGGCAATCTTGGCCACCAGGAACGGCCAGCCCTCCAGAAAATCCATGATCTGGAAGCGCTGGTCACCCTGGCAGATGAGGTGGTGGCTGCCGTCAGGGGCGGTAACGTAGCGTACCAGATTGGCAACCGTGCCGACGCGGTATAGGTCCGAAGATTGCGGATCCTCTTGGGCCTGGTCGCGCTGCATCAAAATGCCGACCTGACGCTGCTCGCGCACTGCTTGCTGCGCGGCGGCGATCGAGCCGGGTCGGCCCACACTGAGCGGCAGAACCATGCCCGGAAACAGCACGGTATTGCGAACCGGAACGATAATCAGGGCGTCCGATGGCAAACCCGCCGCCGCCGCGCCCGACGCATCCTTTGCTTCTAGCTCGGCCACGGGCTTACTCCGCCTTGCGCAAGGTGATCACCAGCAAGCCATTGGTAGTTGAGCGGTGAACGTCCCGATAACGGCCGGCGGGCAATCGGATACGGCGCTCGAATTGGCCCTGGGGCAGTTCCAGCCGATGAATGACAGCGGTGCGCCATTCGCGCGGCAGCACGCGGGTTCCGCCAATGACCAACTCGTTGCCTTCGATGACTGCCTCGACCTGCTCGGGAATGACGCCCGGAAGCGCCACGAGCACAAGTACGTCCTCCGGCGTCTCCAGAATATCAACGGGCGGCTCCCAAGCCGGCCAGCGTGAGGAACCGCCGGGGCGAAATATCTCCCGATGCATGCGCTCGGCCCGCGCCAGCATGTCGAATGCGTGGGACCACATCCAACCGCTGGGGAAATCCTTTTCCATTTTCTCACCTCTAGCGCGGCCCCTATCTGCAGCGGGGCTCCGCCCAGCACGCCAGCCGGCCAAACGGCCGAGAGGCTAGCCCTACCACACTCCCTTGACGTGGCGAGCGCCCCACCATTTACAAGGATAACCTTAGACGTGGAGAGGCGGCAGCGGTCAAGCTCGTGCTTTTTTGCCGCCTTCCCCCGCGTGCGGAAAAGAGGTCTCGCGCGGACAGCGAGCGGCGCCGCCGACAAAGGCTTCCCGCGAAACTGAGGGGGTTCGCGCTTGCAGGCGGAGGCAACCCGCGGCGTGCCGCCGAGCTCGGCTTCGTGCCCCAGCAGGGCGGATGCTCGAGAAGGGCCGCGCTTGCCACCTCCTGCCCACGGGCAACGACGCGCCGCAACCGCGAGATGATTTCAAACCTTCTGCACGGTTGCGTCACGCCGTAATGATGTCGCAAAGCAGCAACTGCCGACCGGCAAATCCGAACCGCTCCAAGCCGATCCGCTCGTGCCGGCGGCGATCGGCTTGGCAACACAGCCGCCCTTTGCAGGTCTCGGGAAGCGGTTAAGATACCCCGGGGCCCTCAGGAACACCGCGCCACCGCCACTTATGCAGCTTCGAGGCAAACAGCTTGATCGGCGCGAGCGCCCCAACCCCCGGCGCAGCATCCGCACGCCTCGGATTGCCCGCCGCAGCCTCCTCGCCGCCGGACTAGGCGCCGTTGCCGTTTTCGTCAGCGCCGGCACGGCCGCGGCGCAATCCTCGGCGCTGACGTTTCAGCAGTGGGTCGAGCGATTTCGGCCCCGCGCCCGCGCGCGCGGCATCTCGGATGCGACCTATCATCGGGTTATGGGCCACATCAAGCCCGACACGTCGGTCTACGCCTTGCAGCGCGCGCAACCGGAATTCCAAGAACCGATGTGGCAGTACGTCAATCGTCGCGTCTCCGACTGGCGCATCATCACGGGCAAAGAACGGGCGCGTGAGCATGCTGCATTGATTGAGCGCATCGAGCGGCAGTACGGCGTCGACCGCTACCTGATGCTCGCCCTTTGGGGCATGGAGACGGCCTTCGGCGACGTGGTGGTCAACCGCAAGCACATGCGGCCGGTGCTTCCCGCGCTTGCCGCCTTGGCCTGGGGCGAGCCGCGCCGGCGCGCCTACTGGGAGCAAGAGTTGCTCAACGCCCTCCTGATCATCGATCGCGGCTGGGCTCACGAACAGGAGATGCTAGGCTCCTGGGCCGGTGCCATGGGGCACACCCAGTGGATGCCGGAGGTTTGGCTCAACATGGGCGTCGACGCCAACGGCGATGGCAAGATCTCGCCGTTCGGATCGCCGGCGGATGCCTTTGCGGGAACGGCGCAATACCTCCTCAAGCGTGGTCGCTATCGGCAAAACGAAGGCTGGGGATACGAGGTGCGCCTTCCAGCCAACGCAAAGGCGGGCGGCGTGCGCAGCATCGCCGCCTGGCAAACCCTGGGCGTCAGCCGCGCTAACGGCCGCCCGTTTCCGCGGCCCGGCGAGCGGGCCACCGTTTGGCAGCCGGTCGCCGCCGGCCCATCCTTTCTTATCACCCAGAATTTCCGCGCCGTGCGTTCCTATAACCCGGCGGACAGCTACGCGTTGGCCACCGTCCATCTTGCCGACCGCATTCGCGGCGAGGGCCCCTTCGTCCAGCAATTTCCGGGCGCAGAGCGCATCCCCACGCTTGCCGAAGCGCAAGAAATGCAGCGCCTGCTGACGGCGCGGGGCTTCGACACGGGCGGGGCCGACGGTCGCATCGGACCCGAGACGGTGGCCGCGGTGCGAGCCTTCCAGATAAAGGTCGGCAGCAAACCCGCCGACGGCTATGCAGGCTTGAAAGTGCTGGCGCGACTGCGCCAAAGTCCATGAGCGGGAGCGCTGCAATGCTCATCATAGATGCGCAGGTCCACCTTTGGCGCCGGGGCACGCCGACCCCGCCGCACCGCCCCACACCCTATCTGGTCGAGGATGCGATCCGCGACATGGACGCGGCGGGCATCGACGGCGCCGTCCTGCATCCTCCCGTTAGCTGGGACCCACAGGCCAACGAGCAGGCCGTCGAGGCGGTCCTGGCCTATCCGAAACGCTTTGCCATCCTTGGCTACCCTGTGCTCGACAACCCGGAGCGTCGTATCGAAATCGCCACCTGGAAACAGCGCCCGGGGATGCTGGGCTTGCGGCTCTATTTTAATCAGGCGCACAACCGCTCCTGGCCCACGGACGGTACCCTGGATTGGCTCTGGCCAGCCGCCGAGAAGGCGCAATTGCCCATTGCGTTACTGGCGGGCGACTGGCTGCCGCAACTGGGCGAAATCGCGGCACGACATTCGGGTTTGAAGTTGATCGTCGACCATATGGGCGCGCTGAGGGGCGCCAAAGGCGAGGCGGCATTTCCACAGATGCGGGAACTGACCGCACTGGCCAAACTGCCAAATGTCGCCGTCAAACTGACGGGGGGCCCCTTCTACGCCGACGATGCCTATCCCTTCAAAGGTCTGCACCGTCACTACCGCGCCATGTACGACGCCTTTGGTCCCCAGCGGCTGTTTTGGGGCACGGACATCACAAAGATGCCGTGCTCCTGGCGGCAGTGTGTCAGCCACCTGCTGGAAATCGATTGGATCCCCGAGGCCGACAAGAAACTCATCATGGGCGAGGCCATCTGTGCCTGGCTCGGGTGGAAGCGCTGACGGCGAGGCCGAGACGTCCAAGGTCTGAGGTGCCGAGGGCCGATGCTGCTGTCGCGGGCGGGATTGCACATGCATATTGAAAGCCCTGGGCTCGTTATGACCGAGACGCAGTCCGCCGCCGTTCACGCTTTGCTCAGCCCATTGCTGCGCGCCTTCGAGATGCTCGCATTTATCGCGCGCCATCTGCATCCGCCCGACATCGGCAACCTCATGGCGAGCATCGGGACGCCCGAGGCGGCTTTGAGAACCGCAACGGCGAGGCAACCGGCGTGGCCCGAGACCTTGTCAAGTATTGCGGGGGCGCTCGAGGCCGCGAGCGCGGCAGCCCTGCAGGCGTTCGCCGGTCTTCGTGCTGCGCTTGGCGATGGCGGCGATATGCGCGCGACCTACCGCGCCCTGCGCCTGCTGCCGAAAGGGCTCGAGGCGCTCTACCCGTTAGCCAGCATCCTGCCGCCCGTGAACCAGTTCTTTCTCGATCCATCGTTGCGATCGGATCAGGCTTTGCAACGGCTTTTGTTGCAGGCGCCGGTTCGTGACACGACCGGCGTGCTGCACGTTGGTGACGATGAACGGGGTGGGTTCTGGCTCTACGTGCCGGAGCACTATACGCCCGATCGCCCCTGGCCGTTGGTGGCGGCGCTGCACGGCGGCAGCGGAACTGGGCGCCAGTTTCTCTGGAGTTGGCTGCGGGATGCGCGCAGCCGCGGCGCCATCCTGGCGGCGCCGACGTCGGCGCAAACCACCTGGGCGTTGCTGGGGCCCGATCCGGACACCCCGAACCTCGTGGGCATGTTGGATTTCATCCGGGCGAGGTGGAACGTGGATCCAACGCGCCTCCTCCTCACTGGGATGAGCGATGGTGGGACATTCGCCTACGTCTCCGGTCTCGCTGCACACTCCCCGTTCACGCACCTTGCACCGGTGTCTGCCGCGTTTCACCCGTTGCTGGCGCAGATGGCCGATCCAGACCGATTGCGCGGGCTGCCGATCCATATCATTCATGGGGCTCTCGACTGGATGTTTCCCGTCGAGTTGGCGCGCCAGGCCCAGCACGCCCTGGTAGGCGCGGGCGCGTCCGTAACCTTGCGCGAGGTCGATGACCTCAGCCATGCCTATCCCCGCGAATTCAACGGCGCCATTCTGAGCTGGCTTGCGGCAACCGCCGCACCCGCGCCACGCGCACCATGATGGTCGCCCGCCGCCGGTGATGGCTTGGCACCGCCGTAGGGTTGTAGCACCCTCAAAGATCACGCCTTGGCATCGGCCCCGTTTGCTTGCGGCCGAGCGCGCCCGTAAGGCGCTGGACCTCGTAGGTTGCCCGCCGCAGGCCGGGCAGCGCAGGACCAAAGTTCGGCGCCAGCGGGCGGACTTGGAACAGAGGGTTGTAGCCGCCGTTTAACGGCCGAGCGCCGCGTCGGCAGAAGCAAGCCCGAAGGTCGAAAGCGATGCACGAGTTCGCCATGGCCGAGGTTGAGACCGGTGAAACGGTGATCTTCACCCGCGCGGGCGGCACGGGTCCGCCGCTCTTGCTGCTGCACGGCTTTCCGCAGACGCACCTGATGTGGCGGCAGGTCGCCCCATCGCTGGCGCACAGCTTCTCGGTAATTTGTGCCGATCTGCGCGGCTACGGCCGCAGCGGCTGCCCAACCACGACACCCGACCATGCGCCGTACGCCAAAAGAGCAATGGCGCGCGATATGATCGTGGTGATGGAGAAGCTCGGGTTTCGACGCTTCTCAGTGTGCGGCCACGATCGCGGCGGGCGCGTCGCCTATCGCATGGCTCTCGACCACCCCGAACGCATCGACCGGCTTGCCGTCCTGGACATCCTGCCGATCGAGGCGGCCTGGCGACATGCCGATGCGCGCTTCGCTTTGGCCTATTGGCCATGGTCGCTGCTGGCTCAGCCGCAACCCCTTCCCGAACAGATCTTGAGCCTTGCCGCCGAGGCCATTATCGACAATGCGCTGGGCCAGTGGGGCTCCGCGCCCAGCGCCTTTCCCGCGGAGGTGCGGGCGGCGTACGTGCGCGCGTTGCAGCAGCCCGATCATGCGCACGCCATCAGCGAAGACTATCGTGCCGCCGCAACGCTCGATCGCGCGCATGACGAGGCGGATCGCGCCTGCCGTCGTCGCATCCGCTGCCCGATCCTGGTGCTGTGGAGTGCTCGAGGCCCGCTCGACGCGTGGTATCAGGAGCAAGGTGGGCCGCTTGCGCTGTGGCGTGCTTGGGCCGACGATGTTGAGGGCCGACCGCTGGAGGGGGGTCATTTCTTTCCGGAAAGCGCGCCGCTGGCAACGGCCGAGGCACTCGGCGACTTTTTCGGCCAGTGACCGGCGTTAATGCGTGAGCTTTGAGGGCCAGACCAATGCGTGGCGTCATTCATCACCTCGATCTAACCGTGCGTGATCCAGATCAGGTGTTCAGCTTCTATGATACGGTCCTCGCGGCCCTGGGCTACCGGCTCGAACGAAAGGGCACGCGCGGCTACGATTGGAACCTGGTTTCCGAACTGGGCGTGCATTCGATCGGCATCGTCAAGGCGAGCGCGCATGGTGCGCCGCGCCAGCATGACCGCTACTCTCCCGGCCTGCATCATGTGGCATGGAGCGTCGACAGCCGCGCGGAGGTCGACCGCATGTACGAGACCGTGCGCGCGATCGGGGCCACGATCCTCGATCCGCCGGCCGATTACCCTCAGTACAACAACGGCCGCGGTTACTACGCGGTGTTTTTCTCCGATCCCGATGGCTTGAAATTGGAGTGCGTTTACACACCGCCGCCGCGCTAACTCCCTGGTCAGGGCCTGCGGCCCCGGGGCTCTGACCGGCCGAGGCCTTCAGGCCGGCGCCCGCCGGCCGAACCCGCTGCCGGCGCCGTCCAAAGGAACGCGCGCGCGGCGCCGGCGTTTGCAGTGCAACAGCCTACTTGCTCGCAACCACCCCCCGCAACCAGACCAGGTGTGCCATGATAGCAACCGTCCGATTGAGAGCGCTGGCGGCGTTGGCGGCCGTCGCGCTACTCAGCTTGCCTTTTGAGGGATCACACGCACAACAAGCCGCCGCCAGCTCCGATGCGAGCAAGGGCACCTTCCTGCTCACCATCTTTCTCCGTCATGACCAATCCAAGACACTCGATCAGATCAACCAACAGCTGCAGGCGAGTGGCTACTTCAAGAAGTTCCCACCGGAAGGAATCGAAGTGGTCTCCTGGTACGTGATGATGGGTGTCGGCCAGGTGGTCACGCTGCGCGTGCCCCCTGAGCGCCTACGGGAAGTCAACCGCGCAATCGAAGAAAGCGCCTGGGGTGGCTTCAGAACCGAATTTTATCCCACCTACGACTTCAAGGCGATCGCGGCGCAGCAGCGCAATTGAGCGCCGAGAGGTGGGGTCAACATTTGCAGTTCGCCGGCATTGCCGCCGGTAGCAGGCAGCGAACGTAGCTAAATGGCGCAGCAGGCGAGAGCCTCGCTCGAGTGATCAGTATGAGGCAGCGATGTTTTGCGTACTCTTCGAAGTTCAGCCGAAGGCCGATCGGTGGGATGCCTATCTCGGATATGCCAAATCACTCAAACCCGAGCTCGAAAGGATCGACGGCTTTATCGAGAACATTCGCTACCGCAGCCTGACGCGGGAGGGATGGTTGCTGTCGCTCTCAAGCTGGCGCGATGAGAAGTCGCTGGTGCGTTGGCGCACGCAGGGTGAGCATCATGAGGTGCAAAGGAAGGGGCGCTGCGAGGTATTCCTCGACTATCACCTGCGCGTGGGTCAGCTGACGAAGGACAGCCAACCGCCCGAGGGCCACGTGCTACGGGAGCAGCGACTTGACGAGACCGCGGTCGGTGCCGGCACCACCGTCACCCTGCTCGATGCCAACCGGCCGCAAGCGGCCGGAGCGGCACGGGCCGCCTCCGACGAGGTCGCCCGCTGGTTGGGATTGGCGCCAGCGGCTCGCGGCCTCGTCGCCTGGGACGTGTTCGACGCCGTGCTGACGCCTGGCGAGGTAATTTTGCTGCTGTCATGGCGCGACCAGGCCGCGGCGGAAGCCTTCGAGCGGGGCCTGTCGTTGCGGGCTGGCGCCAGGCTGCGCCGCCTCCGCGTGGTCCGCGACTACGGTATGTTCGATCGTCGTGAAGCGCCACAATACTATGCGGCCGTGGCGGGCTAGTTCCGACGATGACCGTCGACCCGGCCGCAACCGGGCGGGACCGGTTGCGAGGGCTGAGGGCTGCCAAGGTTCAGGTCGACCACAATGGGCACGTGATCGCTGAGTCCGGACCCGCACCAATCGTGATAGCCGCCGACGGCCAACCCGCTCACGTGCGCCAACATCTGCGCTTTGAGAAAAATGTAGTCGATATGATAGCAAGACCCGTCTTGCTTGCGGTCGCGCCAATAGAGCGTCGGCACGCTCTCGCCGCCCTGCGTCTCACCGCGCAGTTCGTGATAGGCACTGACCAGGCCAAGCTTGGCCAGCGACGCAACGGCGTTAGCGTGATTACTCCGCCAACCAGGCCGGTGCCAGAAGACGTTGTTGTTGAAATCTCCCGCGACGATGCTGGCTCGCTCCGTCAGAAAGCTTTTGTACTTGCTCAGCGCGCCGCAGCGGACCGAGCTGGTGCTTGCGATGGATGCCGGCGCTGGCATTCTGGGCCCAGACGGCAAGCAGATTGCACTCGACTGGTCCGGAGATGTGCACGGGGGCGATATGGCGAATTGTCGGGTAGAAAGGCTCCGCTCCGGGCGCGGTACCGTTGCAGGTGAAGACGGCGAGCCCTTTGTTGCGATTGTCGCCGATCCATACCGGATCACCGCTCACGCCATTGAGCGCGCCGAAGGCGGCAAGACGCTGGGGTTCGACGCACTCGCAAATGACGGCGATATCGGGCCGCAGGCGCATGACCGCGTCGAACTTGCGATGCAGCGCCATCCAGCAATTCCAGGCAACGATCCGCATGGGCGGGATCCAACCGACACCAAAACACCAGGGTTCGCCGAGCCGCAGCGAGGAGAGGAGGGCCGCGCGGGGTGTTGGCCAAAGTATCCTGACAGCGGCCGACAGGCGGCCTCCCCAAGCCGGCGGCGCGATGCTAGGCTGCCGCAAGGTGCAGCGTCGCCTTACACCCACACCTGACCGCGGGTGCTGCGGCTAGTCGGCGCGTGCTGCGGCGAAACAACCATCCGCGCTGCATTTGGCGCGTTGCATTTGGCAGGCCATGCCCATTCCTGACTTCGAGGCTCGCTTTCTCGCCAACACGCCGGACGGCATTCTGTACGCCGACAAAAAGGGCATCATCCGCTTCTGGAACGCAGGCTGCGAACGCCTCTTTGGCCATTCGGCGGCCGCAGCCGTGGGACAATCGCTGGACCTTATCATTCCCCAGGCCCAGCGCGCGCGCCATTGGCAGGGTTACGCCAATACCATGGGCACGGGGCAATCCCGCTACGCGGCGGGCGATCTCTTGGCGGTGCCCGCCGTCTGCAAGGATGGCTCGCGCATCTCCATTGAGTTCTCGATCGTCCCATTCCGCGACGCCGAAAACCGGATGCTTGGCATCGGCGCGGTGGTGCGCGACGCAACCAAGCGTTTTGAGGAAACCAAAGCCCTGAAAAAGGCGCTGGCCGCCACGCAACGATGAGCCCTCCCCAGATGTCCAAGTGGCCCGACAGCAAGATCGCCGATTTGTTTGAGATCGAACACCCGATCCTGCTCGCGCCCATGGCCGGACCCTCGACGCCGGAGCTGGCGATCGCGGTATCGGAGGCGGGCGGTCTTGGCTCCTTCGGCAGCGCCATGTCCACCCCCGAGCAGGTGCGCGCCGTGTTGGGAGTGATCCGACAGCGCACGCGCAAACCGCTCAACCTCAACTTCTTCACGCACCTGCCCGCTCAGCTCGATGCCGCGCGCGCAGCGAGATGGATGCAACGCCTAGCACCCTACTATGCCGAGCTCGGCCTCGATTCCACCAAGCCGACGCCCCGCTCCGATCGCGCGCCCTTTAGCGCAGAGACCTGCGCAATCGTCGAGGAGTTCAAACCCGAAGTCGTGAGCTTTCACTTCGGCCTGCCGCAACCGCAGTTGTTGCAGCGCGTGAAGCGCGCTGGAGCAAAGGTGATCGCCTCGGCAACCACCGCGCGGGAGGCAATGTGGCTGCAGCAGCATGGCTGCGACGCCATCATCGCCCAGGGTTACGAGGCGGGTGGTCACCGCGGTATGTTTCTCACCGACAATCTAGCTGCCCAGGCGGGCACGATGGCACTGGTGCCCCAAGTCGTGGACAGCGTGTCGGTGCCGGTGATCGCCGCCGGCGGCATCGCCGACGGGCGCGGCATTGCCGCCGCCTTCGCCCTGGGAGCCAGTGCCGTCCAGATTGGAACCGCCTACCTGTTCTGCCCGGAGGCCAACGTGCCGCCGCTCAATCGGCAGGCCCTCGCGACCGCCCACGACGACGACACCGCCCTAACCAATCTGTTCACCGGTCGCCCGGCGCGTAGCATCATCAATCGTTTGATGCGCGAGCTTGGGCCGGTCTGCGAGGACGCGCCGGCATTCCCGCTGGCCGGAGGTGCCTTGCTGCCGCTCAAGGCCGCGGCCGAGGCCAGGGGTTTGAGCGATTTCACGTCGCTTTGGTCTGGGCAGGCTGCCGCCTTGGCGCGCGCGCTGCCCGCCGCTGACCTCACCCAACAGCTGGCCCGCGATGCCCTCAGTCGCCTGCAATCTCTGAGCACTGGCGCCTGAGTTGGCCCAAAGTATAAGGGCAAGCCTGCGGCCGCGCCCTTACGCCCACCGGCCCGATCGCGACTTATCGCGTGCGCCGCCGCCGCCATCCACCGGCAAAATCGACGTCGGCGTGCACAGCGCAAAAGCCGCATAACCACTGGCGCTGGCGTCAATTTGCTCCTGTACCTCGGCCTGGGTGGGCAGATGTGGCCAGTCGCAAACCACCGTCATAACCCCATCGCCCCGAACGGCGACCAGGATATGCGTCTTGTAATCGATGGGCAGTGGGCTGTTGTTTTGCATGTCCTGCTGCCTTTGAGCGGCTCTGCCCGAACCTCCGCCATAACAGGCGAACCAATGGCTTGGCTGCGGAAGGCCCCTGGGCAGCCCCCATTTCCTAAAAATGGTATCGCCGTGCAAAACTCTCAAGACACACCAAGTGCCAAAACAATAACGCCGCCTTGTCCGGCTACCCGGCTATCCTCGCCATCC
>Ga0134122_10000415_pt1 | contig 28419 bp, 27 predicted proteins | sample KB302_FD_96461 | JGI IMG/M metagenome (GOLD analysis project Ga0134122, IMG submission 96461) | Terrestrial soil microbial communities without Nitrogen fertilizer from Kellogg Biological Station, Michigan, USA - KB3-0-2 | ecosystem: Environmental > Terrestrial > Soil > Unclassified ...
ATCGATCCTGCTGGACGCGCTCCTGGCCACCAGCATCGCAATTTCGCTCCTGACGATCCTCGTCATTCTTTATCTGAAGGAGCCATCCGACTTTACCGGCTTTCCGACACTGCTGTTGTTCATCACGCTTTTCAGGCTTTCCCTCAATGTTGCATCGACTCGGCTCATCCTGCTTGATGGTTACGCCGGCCATATCATCGAGGCTTTCGGTAATTTTGTAGTCCGCGGCAATTATGTGGTCGGCCTGGTCGTATTCCTGATCCTGGTGCTGATCAACTTTGTCGTCATCACCAAGGGCGCTGGGCGCATCGCCGAAGTCGCGGCGCGCTTCACTTTGGATGCGATGCCCGGCAAGCAGATGGCGGTCGACGCCGATTTGTCGGCGGGTCTCATCAACGAGACGGAGGCGCGCGAACGGCGTAAGCAGCTGGAGGCGGAATCGAATTTCTTCGGCGCCATGGATGGCGCGTCGAAATTCGTGCGCGGCGACGCGATCGCCGGCCTCCTCATCGTCGGCATCAACATCGTCGGCGGCATCATCATCGGCATCGCCCAGCAAGGCATGACCTTCGCCAATGCAACGCAGACCTTCACGCTGCTGACCATCGGTGACGGCCTGGTCACGCAAGTGCCGGCGCTCGTCGTTTCGATCGCCGCCGGCATGATGGTGTCCAAGGCCGGCGTTGAGGGATCGTCCGAAAAGGCCCTGTTCGGTCAGTTGTCGTTCTACCCGCAGGCCCTGGGCATGGCGGCCTTTGTCATGGCGGTGATTTCCGTGCTGCCGGGCATGCCGCATCTCGTGTTCGCGGCGATTGCCGCGGGCGCTGCGGCGCTTGCTTATGCAGCGTGGCGCGCCAAGGAAGTCATTCGGGCCGAAACAGCACGCAAGGAGGCCGCAAAGGGTGAGATATCCCCTACGGAAGAGCCAATTGCGTCGGCGCTAGCGCTGGATCTCCTGCGCGTCGAGCTCGGCTACGGGCTCTTACCGCTGATCAACGACACCAAGGGCCATCGCGTCACCGATCAGATCAAGGCGCTGAGACGCCAGCTCGCGTCCGAGATGGGCTTCGTCATGCCGGCGGTGCGCATTCTCGACAACATGCAGCTCTCGGCGAACGAGTACACCATCCGCGTCAAGGAAGTGGAATCCGGGCGCGGCGAGCTCTTCCCCGGTCAGTTGCTGCTGATGGATCCGAAGGGAAACCCTGTCGACCTGCCCGGCACGCATACCAACGAGCCTGCCTTCGGACTGCCGGCGACCTGGGTCGATCAATCCTTACGCGAAGAAGCGTCGTTCCGCGGCTACACGGTCGTCGATCCGGGGACGGTGCTGACCACGCATCTGACCGAAGTGCTGAAGAGTCACATGGCGGAGCTGTTGTCCTATGCGGAAACGAAGAAACTGTTGGACGACCTGCCGCCTGAGCAAAAGAAGTTGGTCGAAGAGCTGATCCCGTCGCAAATCTCGGTTACAGGCGTACAGCGCGTGCTCCAGACACTGCTGTCGGAGCGCGTCTCCATTCGCGACCTGCCGGCGATTCTCGAAGGTATCGCGGAGGCCGTCGGCCACACCAAGAACGCGATGCTGATCACCGAGCATGTGCGCGCGCGCCTGGCGCGGCAATTGTGCCATCAATATCTGTCGCCGCAGGGCTTTCTGCCGATCGTCGCGATGTCGCCGGCATGGGAGCAGAGCTTCGCCGAATCGCTTGCCGGCCAGGGCGAGGATCGTCAGCTCGCGATGGCGCCCTCGCAATTGCAGGCCTTCATCCAGACGGTGCGCGAGCGGTTCGAAGAAGCCTCATCCAGTGGCGCGGCGCCGGTTCTGCTCACGAGCCCGCTGATCCGGCCCTATGTCCGTTCCATCGTCGAGCGCTTCCGCGCGCAGACTCCGGTAATGTCCCAGAATGAAATCCACCCGTCGGTGCGGCTTCGCACGATGGGGCAAATCTGATGAGCGCCATAGACGCGCTCGCGGCGAAGCCGTAATTTCCGCTCATGATCGGATATATCCTTCTTGGCATCGTCGTCGTGGCCGCGCTTTGGGCCGTGGCCACTTTCAACGGACTCGTGCGCCGCAGGAATATGGTCGCCGAAGGCTGGAGCGGCATCGAAACGCAGCTGAAGCGGCGCGCCGACCTCATCCCCAATCTCGTCGAGACGGTGAAGGGCTATGCGGCACATGAACGCGGCACGCTCGACGAGCTGACCAAGCTCCGGGCCTCGGCGCAGCGCGGCGACGGCGGCGACGTGCAGGCACGCGCCGAAACCGAGCGCCAGATCACCTCGATGATCGGCCGCGTCATGGCCGTGGCGGAGAACTATCCCGATCTGAAGGCAAGCGCGAACTTCCAGGCGCTCCAGCACGATCTCGCCGACGTCGAGGATCAGATCCAATTGTCGCGGCGCTATTACAACGGCGCGGTGCGCGACTACAACGTGATGATAGAGCAGGTGCCGTCGAACATCATCGCGAACTCGTTCGGATTCAAGCAGGCGGCGTTCTTCCAGATCGAAGATGCGGCCGACCGCGCCGTACCGAAGGTGTCCTTTTCTTGATCCGCGGCGGCCGCGTTCTTCTGGCCGCACTGCTGCTGGTGCTGCCGCGCGTCGCCCTGGCGCAGGAACGCATCACGAGCTTCGACAGCGACATCAGCATTGCAACGAACGGCGTCGTCACCGTGCGCGAGAATATTTCGGTGAATGTCGAGAACAACCGCATCGAGCACGGCATCTTCCGCGACTTTCCGACACTCTACCGTGACCGCATCGGCACGCGGGTGCGTGTTCCCTTCGATGTCGAAAGCGTGCAACTGGACGGTCATTCAGAACCATACGGCATTGAGACCCTGGACAACGGCAAGCGCGTGCGCATCGGCTCCGCCAATGCGATCGTGCCACGAGGCGAGCACACTTATCTCATCGTGTACCGCACCAATCGCCAGATCGGGTTCTTCAACGACTACGACGAGTTCTACTGGAACGTCACCGGCAATGCCTGGGCCTTCCGCATCGATCGCGCCTCCGCGGCGATCCATCTGCCGCCCGGAGCAACGGTCAAGCGGTATGATTTCTATACCGGACCACAAGGCGCTCAGGGCAAAGATGCCCGCGCGGTGGTCGAAGGCAATGTTGTGCGTTTTTCGACAACATCGGCGCTGCCGCCTTACCAAGGCCTGACAATCGCGGTTGGATTTGACAAAGGCGTGGTCGCGCCGCCGACGCAAGCCGACAATTCAAGAAACTTTCTGCTCGACAATGCTGCGACCATTGTGGCGCTGATCGGCCTCATAGGGCTCAGCGTCTTTTATGGGTTGGCGTGGGCGCGTTTCGGGCGCGATCCGGCTCGCGGCGTGGTCGTGCCGCTGTTCGCGCCGCCGAAGAACTTTTCCGCCGCCGCCGTGCGCTTCGTCGACCGAATGGGATATGACCGCAAGGCCTTTGCCGCCGCGCTCATCGCCATGGCAGTGAAGGGCTACATAAAAATCAGCGAAAGCTGGGGAACCTACACACTGACACGCACCGGCAAGAGCGAGGCCGAGGCCGGCTTGCAGTCGACCGAGCTTGCGATCGCGCGCACGCTCTTCAATCCCAGCAAAACGATAGAACTGAAGAACACCAACCACACCATCGTGTCGCGCGCGATCCTCGCGCTGCGCGAGGCTTTGACGCGTGAGGATGAAGGCGTCTATTTCGTCACCAACGCGGGCTGGTTCTTCGGCGGTCTCGTGATCCTCGTCGCCAGCGGCGCCGCGGCTGCGCTTCTCTCCGACAATCCGGCTCTCGCCGGATTCATTCTCGTCTGGCTGGCCGGATGGACCTGGGGCACGTCGTATCTCTTCCTTCAGGTGTTCAATGCTTGGCGCGGCGTCGTGATGGGTCCGGGTTCGCGCATCTTCAATTTCATCGGCGCCTTCTTCAGCACCTTGTTTGCCCTTCCGTTTCTCGCAGCTCTGGTAGCCGGAATCGTCTTCCTCGGTGTGTCGCTGTCGGTGGTCACCCTGGTCGCCGTAGCCGCGCAGGGGCTCGTCGCAGCGGTATTCCATCGGCTGCTGAAAGCGCCGACGCTTGCCGGCGCCAAAGTGCGCGACGAGATCGCGGGCTTTCGCATGTTCCTAATGACCGCGGAGAAGGACCGACTTGAAGTGCTGCACCCGCCGCAGGTGACGCCCGAAGTCTTCGAGAAATTTCTTCCCTATGCCATTGCGCTCGACGCGGAGAACGCCTGGAGCCGCAAATTCGAGGCGGAAGCCGCGCGCGCCGGACAGGCGTCGGATCAGAGTACCTATACACCGAACTGGTATTCGGGCTCGTCGTTCAGCCGCTTCGGCACCAGCGACTTCGCCTCGTCCATCGGCGGGGCGATCGCCGGTGCGACGGCAGCCGCTGCGACCGCACCCGGCAGCTCGTCGGGCTCCGGTGGAGGCGGCTCTTCCGGCGGCGGCGGAGGCGGTGGCGGCGGCGGCGGCTGGTAGGCGAAATTCCCGGATCAGTGGCCTTTGCCGCCACCTTTCGCCGCGGGCTTATCGCCATCGAAGCCGAATCTGCCTGATCCCATGCCGATCAGCATCAGCAGACCGCCGGCAATGGCGACATTGCGAGCGAAGACGTCGAAGTCGGCGTCGCGTGCGATCGGCGTTTCAAGATGCCAATAATCGTGCAGCGTGACGGTTGCGACGATGGTGATCGTGAATAGAACTAGTGCACCGATGCGGGTACGGAAGCCGATCAGAAGGGACAGGCTGCCCATGACGAGGCCGATCAAGGCGACCAACAGCAGCGCCGGCGCCGCGGGAACCTGCTTCATCGCCAAGAGGACGGCGGTATTGTTCCAATCAAGTCCATAGCGATAGGCCTGGGTCAGGAAGAACCAAGCCAATACGAGGCGGCCGAAAAACGGCGCTATTGACTCACCGAACGACATTGCCTGCGTCCCCAACTGATTCGGAATCGGGAGTATAGCGCGCTGCCCGAAGTGTTGGTCGGCGAACAGTGGGGTCTTTGAAACTAGCTGGCGCGGCCGGCGTGCTTGCGCAGATGGCGCACGATCGCCATTTCGTCGAGCCGGGATTGGGCGGCTCGGTTTTCGGCGTCCGTGGCGCGGCGCATGCGTTCTTCCTCGGCCACTTCGAAGCTCTTGAGATCCTGGAACGCCCCGGCGAGATCGTCCTGCTGCTGGGCACGCTCACGATCGAGCTCGGACATGGTGGTGCGGATGTTCTTGCGCCGCACCTCGATCGACTGCAAGAAGCTTGGGAACGCGAGGCGGCCGATGTCCGAATCGGAGGAGCGGCTCTTTTCACGCGTGACGGAATCGTCGAGGTCGGAAAGCTTGCGCTCGAGATCGACTCTCATCTCGTCCAAGGTGGCAAGCCGGCGCTTCAGCTCATCGACGCGGAAGCGCTTCAGCCGCAACAGCGAATCCCTGCGTTTCATCGCGCCTTACCCTTCCCTGCCCCACCCTCCAATATTTTGTTTAATGCCGCGTAACCGGACGCGAGATCCGCGCGCTCACCCTTTTTCTGCGACAGAAAGGCTTCCAGCGGCGCATTAAGGCTTATGGCGCGGTCAACTTCGGGATTGGTTCCGATCCGATAGGCGCCGAGCCGGATCAGCTCCGCCATATCGTCATAGACCGCGAGTTCCGCGCGTGCTTTGGCGACCAGGTCCTGCTCAGCGGCCGCATTGCATTGCGGCATCGCGCGCGACAACGACTTCAAGATATTGATGGCGGGATAGCGCCCGCGCTCCGCAATGGCACGGTCGAGCATGATGTGGCCGTCGAGAATGCCGCGCACCGCATCGGAAATCGGCTCATTGTGATCATCGCCCTCCACCAGCACGGCAAAGAGACCGGTGATGCTTCCCCTGCTGCCTTCGCGACCAGGACCGGCGCGCTCGAGCAGCCGCGGCAGCTCGGCGAACACCGTTGGCGTATAGCCTTTCGCGGCGGGAGGCTCGCCGGCCGACAAACCGATTTCGCGCTGCGCCATGGCAAAGCGCGTTACCGAATCCATCAGCAGGAGAACGTGCAGACCCTGATCGCGGAAATATTCCGCGGTGCTCATCGCGGTGAAGGCGGCCTGGCGGCGCAGCAGCGGCGCTTCATCCGAGGTGGCCGCAACGACGACGCTGCGCGCAAGTCCGTCTTCGCCAAGATCGTCCTCAACGAATTCCTTGAGCTCGCGGCCGCGCTCGCCAACGAGCGCGATGACGATGACGTCGGCATCGGTGTTCCGCGCGAGCATGCCGAGCAGAATTGACTTGCCGATTCCGGAACCCGAGAAGACGCCGAGGCGCTGACCTTTGCAGCACGTCACGAAGGTGTTCAGCGCGCGCACGCCGAGATCGAGCTTGCCGCCGATGCGGGCGCGCGTGTGCGCGGCGGGCGGAGCGGCGCGCAAAGCGTAGGGCTCCATGCCTTGTGGAAGGGCGCCCTTGCCGTCAAGGGGGCGAGCGAAGGCGTCGATGACGCGGCCAAGCCATGCGCGGCTTGGATGAATAGCGTTGATGCGGTCCTCGAAAGTCGCTCGCGCACCGAGTGCAACGCCGTCGAGCTGTCCGAAGGGCATGGCCAGCGCACGTCCGTCACGGAAGCCGACGACTTCGCAGGGCGTTTCATTGCCCGCGCTGCCGGCAATGCGCAACCTGCCGCCCAGGCCGATGGCACCGCCGGCGCCAGTCACTTCGACGAGGAGCCCTTCCATGCGGGCGACCCGTCCGAAGCGGGTTAGACGCGGAAGGCCCGCAACGCAGTCGATCAGTGCTTCCACAATGCCCCCAAGGCGCTAGGCGGGTCCAAGGCTCAGAAAGAGCCCCGGAAACCCGTGCGACATCTTGGACCAGAGGCTTTAAGTGGCGGTAAACTTAACGAAGCGAATCAATGAGATGTTTCCCATAGGAGCCGGGTGGCCCAAGGAAATTGCCAATACTCTTTAGTTAGAGATGAGTTTCAAACGGACGCGGAAAGAGGCTGTTAACCAATTCCGTTTAGGGTTGGTCATCGATTAACGACGGCGACTCAAAGGGGTTCTTGGAGCGCGGTCGGGCAAGGGGGTTAAGCATTATGCGCGTTCTCTTAATCGAAGACGACAGCGCGATGGCGCGGAGCATCGAGCTGATGCTGCGGTCGGAAGGCTTCAACGTCTATACGACCGACCTTGGCGAAGAAGGCATCGATCTCGGAAAGCTTTACGATTACGACATCATCGTACTCGATCTGCAATTGCCCGATATGAGCGGCTTCGAAGTCTTGAAGTCGCTGCGTCTGGCCAAAGTGCAGACTCCGGTTCTGATCCTGTCCGGCAATGCGATCGTTGAAGCAAAGGTCAAAGCCTTGGGCTTCGGTGCCGATGACTATATGACCAAGCCCTTCCACAAGGACGAACTGGTCGCGCGGATCCAAGCGGTCGTGCGCCGCTCGAAGGGCCACTCGCAGTCGGTCATCACCACAGGCAAGCTCACCGTCAATCTCGACGCCAAGACCGTCGAAGTCGACGGCGCGCGCGTGCACCTGACGGGCAAGGAATACCAAATGCTCGAGCTGCTCTCGCTGCGCAAAGGCACGACGTTGACCAAGGAGATGTTCTTAAATCATCTTTATGGCGGCATGGACGAGCCCGAGCTCAAGATTATCGACGTTTTCATCTGCAAGCTGCGCAAGAAGCTCGCGGTCGCTTGCAATGGCGAGCATTACATCGAAACCGTTTGGGGCCGCGGCTATGTGCTGCGCGACCCGGAGGAGAAGGCTGTCGCCTAAATTCAATCTGAGGGGAAGTGAAGGGCGCGGGAAACCGCGCCCTTTTTATTTCTAGCTCCGGCGCTTGATGTTTTCGTAGGCCGTGCCGTCGCGATGAACATACAGGGCCGGCTTCCCGCCGGCCGGACAAACCATGTCGATGTCGGAATAATAGGCAGCGTCGTCCGCGACGCGCGTACCAAATTCAAGCACGGTCGCGTCGGTGTTCGCGCGATTCTGCAAGCAGTGCCCATTGTCATCGGCGGCCTTGAACCCGGCAGCGTCGCCCGCGCGCAGAACCTCCTCGCTTCCGTTGGTAACGAGAACGACTTCGCCCGACAGCACATAGACGAACTCGTCCGACGCGGTGTGCCAGTGGCGCTGACTCGACCAGGCACCCGGCGGCAAGCGCAGAAGATTGATGCCGAACTGAGTAAGGCCGGCTGCATCTCCCAGCTTTTTGCGTTCTCGGCTGCGGCAGGGCCCGTCAAAGGGAGGCGGATAAAGAGTGCCGATGACGGCCGGGAGTGACGACACATCGATGCGTTTGCTCATGATTCCACCTTCGGGCCGTGGCTACAGTGGCGGACATGTAGCCGGCTAGAACCAAACAATGGAAACATATTTCTGAAGAGACAGCCGTGGGCGCCTGATGTGCCGGTGAGCGCTAGCCCATTGCGGCGCGGAGTGTGAGCCGCCGGTTTTTGCGTAAACGCCGGGGGCCTTGCGCATTGGCGCAAATGCGCTGCTGGAGCCGATCACCGTCTCGGCGGCTCCGAGCACAAGATAGCCGTCGGGGGCGAGCGCGTCGGACAGGCGGGCCAGAACATCCTGCTTCGCCTGTTGATCGAAATACATCAGCACGTTGCGGCAGAAGATGACGTCGAGCCGGCCGAGAACGCTGTAGGAATCGAGAAGATTGAACATGCTGAACTGCACGCGCTCGCGCAACGCGCTCGCCAGGCGATAATCCGCGCCGTGCTGCTGGAAGTGCCGCGCCAGCAATTGGATCGGCAACCCACGCTGCACTTCGAAGCGGCTATAGATACCCCGCCTTGCGCGCGCGACGACTTCAGCATCGATATCCGACGCGATGAGATCGACCGTCCAGCCCGCAAGACGCGGCGTACCGTCCAGGATCATAGCCAGCGAATAGGGCTCCTGCCCAGTGGAGGCGCCCGCGCACCAAATCCGCAACGCCTTCTGTCGCCGCCGTGCTTTCATCATGTCAGGCAAGATCACGTTGCGGAACGCGGCGAAGGTGGCGGCATTGCGGAAGAACGCGGTGTCGTGGACCGTCATCGCCTCGGTAACGGTTTGGCACAGCGAGTCGGTTGCCTGCCGCAATCCGCGCAACAGGTCGCCGACGTCCTTGTAGCCATGCCGCTCCGCGATGGGTTCAAGGCGGCGCTCGACGAGGCGCGATTTCTCGGCGGTGATCGACAACCCCGAGCGGCGCCGAAGCAGGCCGGCGAGAAAGCTGTGATCTTCTGAACTGATGGCGCCGGCGGCTGACGGCGCGTTGCCGGTCGTATCGTCCTCAGCGAATAAGGAGGACTGCTTTACGCTCGCCAATCTGGACTTGGTGGACACGAATCGGTTCTCGGATCATCACCCGTCTGGCAGACGAGCCTATGTCAAACCGGCTTCGGCGAAGGTCTTCTGCATGAGCTGCCGGTCGAACGGCTTCATGATGTATTCGTTGGCCCCGGCTTCAATCGCCTCGGTGATCTGTGCGACGTCGTGTTCGGAGGTGCACAGCACCACCACGGGTGTCTTGCCCGAGGGCTCGCGCCGCAATGCACGCAGAAACTCGATCCCCGACATTATCGGCATGTTGCTGTCGAGAAGAATCGCGTCCGGCATTTTCTTGCGGCAGATTTCAAGAGCCGACGGGCCGTCTTCGGCTTCATCGATCGCAAAGCGCATTTCCTCGAGGATCTTGCGCGCGACTTTGCGGATGACGCGGCTATCGTCGATGACCAGGCATTGCTTCATGAGATGCTCCCTGCCGCCCACAGGAGGAGCGGGCGACTTCTCGGCCCCAAGTCTGCGCGCAAGCCGGTAAACAGCGGCTGAACCCGGACAATTTTCGATGCAATTTCGAGCTATTGCCTGGAAAACGAAACGTTAAGGCGACCTGACGATTTCCGCCTAACCGGCGGCAATCACGACCTCACCTTCGCCCGGAGCAACCGTTAGGCGAGCGTTCAGGCCTTTGCCCAATTGGTGGGTGAGATAGGGCTGGATCGAGCGGCCATCGAGCCCGCTACCTGGTTCGCCAGCGAGGGCACGATCCGCTTCGGGTCCCATCCGTGCGATCGTTCCGGCCGCGCGGATGCGAAAGCTTGGCGCGCCGGCCTCGCCGGTCTCCACCGTGACCTTGCCGCCCCGAGGCAGGCAATCCGCGGCAACCAGCACAGTGTTCATCAGAAGCTTCGCCCAGTCCTTTGGCCAATTCACGGCATGAACCTGCCAGTCGAGCTCGACTTTGCCACCTTTGAGCAGCCCAGCCATGATGCGCCCGACCTCGGCGAGATCGAGTTCGGCACCCGCCGACCCGGCAGCCCCGAAGGCAATCCGCGCGAATTGCAGCCGCGCAGCCGCCTGCTCGGCGCTGGCCGCTACAAGGCGCAAAGCATCTGCGCGCATCGCCATGTCGGTCTCGTCTTCGAGGACTTCCAGCCCGTTGACCACCGCGCCGATGGGGCTCACAAGGTCATGACACACGCGCGAGACCAAAAGAGCGGCAAAATCGAGGTCGTTCATGGCAAGGCCCTTAACATGAAGCATGGCAAAAGCGACTCATGGTTTCCAGAACATGACTCTGGCCGGTCCATCTTAAGGATTGCTTAAAAATGCAACAAACGGCGGCGCGGTCTTAAATGAAGGCCGCAATCTCTCCTTTTGCCGCGGAGCTGGCGCGGATTGCCCACGATGCCGGGCGCCTGATCCTCAAGCATTATGCGGGTGGCACGGAAGTGCGCGCCAAAGCTGACGCTTCGCCGGTCACCGCGGCGGACGAAGAGGCCGAGGCGCTGATCCTACGGGGCTTGGCCGAGCTTGCGCCCGAAGTGCCGGTGATCGCGGAAGAGGCCACAGCCAAAGGCCGACTGCCGAAGGTCGCGGAACGGTTCTTCCTGGTCGATCCGCTGGACGGCACCAAGGAGTTCCTGAAGCGCAATGGCGAGTTCACGGTCAACATCGCGCTGGTGGAAAACACCAGAGCGGTTGTGGGCGTGGTCGTTGCGCCTGCGAAAGGCCGCGCCTTCATCGGCGAAGCTCAAACGGCCTTCGAACTTGCGGCTGCCGAGGACCTGCCCCTCGAATTCAGCGCCGCGCAACGCATCCGCGCCCGTAAAGCACCGCCGAACGGAAGCGTTGCGATCGTCAGCCGTACCCACCGCGACAGCAAGACCGAGCACTATTTGGCGACCTACCACGTCGCAAGTCTGCTCGCGGCCGGCTCCTCGCTGAAATTCTGTCTGGTCGCCGCGGGCGAAGCCGATCTCTATCCGCGACATGGACGAACCATGGAATGGGATACGGCGGCAGGCCAAGCCGTCCTTGAGGCGGCGGGCGGTTCGGTGACGATGCTTGATGGCGCACCCCTCACCTATGGAAAGAGCGGGCACGGTTTTGCCAATCCGGCATTCGTTGCACGTGGGCTAGGCTGATCGCCGCGTCACCAGCAATACGGTACCGTCCGATCCCACGACCGTCACCGTCTCACCGAGTTCCGGATCGGAGCCATCCTCGGTTTTTGCGCTCCAGCGAGTGTCGTCGAGCTGAACCGCGCCGCGGCCGCCGGTGAAGTTCGCCGAAACGCGCGCGCGCCTGCCTTCATATTGAGCGGTTCGCCGATTGAGCGTCGGGTGCGGTTCAGTCGACGTCCACGACGTCGGAGCGTAGCGCTTCCAGACCACAGTGGAGACAACTGCCATGACCGCGAACAGGATGATCTGAAGCTCGAAGCTGAGGTCCGGAAAGAAGTAGAGCAGCACGCCGATGATGCCTGCGGCGATACCCGGCCACAGGAAGTAGAACGTCGTGCTGATGATCTCGAGGCCGACAAGAATCGCGCCCAGAGCGAGCCAATGCCAGGGCTGAGGCCCCATGAAGAGCGCAAAGAAGCTGTCCATCTAAGCTCCCTTCAGCTTCGCGGCGGATAATACTGCGCGGGCGCCGTGGGTGGAACCGTCGGAGTCGAGGGCCGCGGCGGACCGGCGCCCGGTCCCGGCCCCTTGCCGAACGCTTCGCGAGTCAATTCGCCTATGCCCGCAAGCGAGCCCAACACGCCAGCGGTCTCCATTGGCAGAACGACGAATTTCTGATTCGGTGCCGAAGCCAGCGCGTGAAAGGCTTCGACATATTTGAGACCGAGAAAATAATTCAGAGACGAGACATTGCCTGACGCGATGGCCTCGGAAACCACTGTGGTGGCTTTGGCTTCGGCTTCGGCGCTGCGCTCGCGCGCTTCCGCATCGCGATAAGCGGCCTCGCGCCGTCCTTCGGCCTGCAAGATCGCCGCCTGCTTCAAGCCCTCGGCGCGCAGGATCGCGGCCTGTTTTTCGCCATCGGCTTCCAGCACAGCGGCGCGCCGCTCACGCTCGGCCTTCATCTGGCGCGCCATCGCCTGGGTGATGTCGGCGGGCGGCGATAGATCCTTGATCTCGATGCGGGTTACCTTGATGCCCCAAGGAGAGGTCGCGGCATCAACGACGCGGAGAAGTCGTTCGTTGATTTCATCGCGCTTGGACAGAACCTCATCCAGATCCATGGCACCGATCACGGTACGCGTGTTGGTGAGCGCCAGATTCTGGATACCGCTCCTGAGATCGCGGACTTCATAGGCAGCCTTGGGACAATCCACGATCTGGTAAAATGCAATCGCATCTGCGGTGACCATCGCGTTGTCGCGCGTGATGACGTCCTGGCTCGGAATTTCGAGCACTTCCTCCATCATCGAAAGTTTCCTGCCGATGCGATCGACCATCGGCACGATGAGATTGAGGCCTGGCTTCAGCACGCGCGTGAAGCGGCCGAATCGTTCAACCGTCCATTCACGCCCCTGCGGGACGACCTTCACGCCGGCAAAGACGATGATGATGGCTAGGAAAAGAATTGCGCCTGCAAATATCGACATGGTGCCCCCACGATCTCAGCGTGCGTAAATTCTAACTCCGACCCTACTAGCGGTCGTAACCTTTTTTGTTCGACCAAAAAACCAACGCCATCAACCCGCCGCCCAAAGCCATCGAGAAGACAATGCCAAGACTGAGAGCGATCATGCCGTTGGTGCTGACAACGGCATCCGTCAAGTTCCAACCATAGAAGGCGAACCAGATCGAAGCGCCGAGAATGCCGCCAAGTGTGACGATGGCAAGCCAGCCGGCAGGGCCTAAAGGCGCCTTCTTTGGTCCGTGTACGGATGGCTGGCTCATGGTCGAGGCCTCAAAGGCGGTCCCCCTGAATTTGGGGTGTCAGGGGGACGATTTCCAGGCGTAGGCAAAGTTCTTTCGCTGCCTGCCCCTGGCGAAAGGAAACTGCTATAATCTGCTTGGGGCCGGGGATGGGCGCCGCGCCGATGGCGCGTCCGATTCCCGCATCGGATTGTCGTGACGCCCGTATAAAAGGGTTCACATTTTGCGATTGTAGAAGGAGCATTAGATGAAACTACTTCCACTGCTTCAGGCCACATTGGGGGCTGCATTGCTTTCCGTGACCTTGAGCACTTCCGCGGCGCCAGCACCAGCGGCGCCGTCAAATGACCCGAATACCTACAGCAGTCAGGAAATCATCACCAAAGCCAACGACTTGTTCGGCGCCACCACCGAAGGCCTGGCGCGCGCGATCGAACACGTATTTCAGGAAAAGGGTCGCCCCAACGGCTATATCACCGGCGAAGAAGGCGGCGGCGCCGTGGTCGTCGGCCTGCGCTACGGCCAGGGGAACCTCTATATGAAGTCCACCGGCAACGCGGCCACGAAAGTGTATTGGCAAGGACCGTCGGTCGGCTTCGACTTCGGCGGAAACGCCTCGAAGGTGTTCACTCTGGTCTACAATCTGCCGAATACCGAAGGGATCTACCAGCGTTTCCCCGGCGTTGACGGAAGCCTCTACGTCGTCGCCGGCATTAGCGTGAACTACCAGCAGAACGGCCGCGTCATCCTCGCGCCGATGCGCACCGGCGTGGGTTTACGGGCTGGCGCCAATGTCGGGTATCTGTCCTATTCCAAAGAACGCAGCATTCTGCCGTTCTGAACGGCCCATAGAGCGTCATTGAAAGAGCCGATCCCACGCCCGTGGGTCGGCTCTTTTTTGTTCAGAGATGAACGCCGTGCGCGTGAATGATAAAGCGCAGTCCTGTGGCCAATCCGAAGATCACCAGGCCCAGGAGCACTGTTCCGATCAGGCCGATCACCGAGCCGAAGATGATGGCCAGGCCATCGCGCTCGATCAGTCCGAGGCCGATCAGAACCAGACCCAGAGCGGGCAGATTGTGGCCGAAGGGAATCGGCAGCGTGGATACGATAGCCAGCACCATGCAGATGATGCCTATCAGGCGCTCGGTGCCCACGGAGGTAACGCCGGGCATGCGCGGTTCAAGTAAGCGCTCGAACCACGACAGCACGCCGGCAACACGCGGCACCAGCGCCTTCATGGTGCCGGTGCGGATGGTACGCCGGGCGATAAACCCGGGAAGCATCAGGCGGTCCAATCCCCAGGCGAGGTGAAAGGCAAAAATCAGCGGCGGAATGCCGGTGAACACGTTGCCGAACGGCACCGTCGAGGGAAGGATGTTGGGCAACGCAAAAATAGCGATGAGCACGCCGATGCCGCGATCGCCCAACGCGGCAACGATGTCGCCGACGCTGACCCGCTCGGCAGTCAAGGACATGGCAAAGTCGCGCAACAGGGCGGAGGTGCGCGTCGGCCTCGCCTGGTTCAAGTCGGCATTGGGAGCTGCGTAATTCATTTCACCTCGAAACGCCGGGCCGTGCTGCATGTGCTTCAGCGGGCTCCTCGCGGCCAGCAACCTGTGGAAGGTAAATCAACAATGCTGCCGCAACGTAAACGGAGGAGAAGGTGCCGACGACGATGCCGAACAGAATCGAGGCGGTGAAATCGAACAAAGTGGGACCGCCGAAGAGCAGCAGGGGAATAATCGAGATGGAGGTGGTGAGACTGGTCAGCACCGTCCGCGTAAGGGTTTGATTAGTCGACAAATTGATCAATTCCTTCAGCCCCATGCGCTTGTACTTCCGGCGATTTTCACGGATGCGGTCGAAGACGACAACGGTGTCGTTGACGGAATAGCCGGCCAGCGTCAGCAGCGCCGCGACCGACGTCAGGGTGAAGTCGAGCTGAAGCAGGGAATACAGCCCTGCCGTCACAAAGACGTCATGGCCGGTGGCCACGATGGCGCCAATTCCGTACTGCCATTCGAATCGAACCCAGACGTAGACCGCGATCATTATGACCGCGATGACGGTCGCCAGAATGCCCGCGCTCAGAAGCTCGCCGGAAACCTTGGGGCCTACAACCTCGGTGCGGCGGAAGGTGTAGCCCTGGCCGAGAGCCCCTTGGATCGCGTTTGCCGCGGCCTGATCGCCGGCTCCAGCTTGCGGCTGAACGCGGATTAGTACGCAGGAATTTGCCGGAGTTTCACAGTCGCCGCCGCCGAAATACTGCAATTGCGCCTCGGCAAAGCCCAAGCTGTCGACCCGCGTGCGCATGGCGCCAATATCGATGCTCTGCTGCGATTTGACCTCGACCAACACCCCGCCGGTGAAGTCGATGCCGAGGTTAAGGCCATACATGAAGAGGGAGATGATCGAAATCAGCACCAGCAAGCCATCGATACCGAAGGCATAGAATCGGGCCCCGACAAAGTCGATCTTCGTGTTGTCGGGAATCAGCTTCAGCAGGCGCATCTGAAATTCCAGAAAAACCGTGCCCTTTGGGCGGTCGAGAGACATAGCGGCAAAGGGCAACCAAGCCAAGCCGCCGACACTGTTAATATGGTTTCATCCTAAGGTGGTTCAACGCGCGAGCCTTTCCGCAAGAAAAGGTCTTATTCCGCCGCGTTCCGAGCGGATTTGCGGCATCAGTAAGGCGCGTCCCCGGCGATCACGGTGCGGTGCATCGTACGGATGTCGGGATAGCTAAAGCCGCCGGTGGCGTGATGGATCACGCAGCGATTGTCCCAGATTACCAGATCTTGATCGCGCCATTTGTGCCGATAGATGAATTCGGGGCGGATCTGGTGGGCGAACAACTCATCCAGCAGCTCGTCGGCCTGGCCTTCGCTCATCCCTTCAATGCCGATGGTGAAGCGCGGTGAAACGTAGAGCGCTTTTCTTCCCGTAGCGGGATGGGTGCGCACCAAGGGCCAGATCTGGTCGGGAAGCGTCTTTTGCCGCTCATAGAAATCCTTGCCGTCCGGCCGCCGCGCCGAAACGGTGACGCGCTTGTTCTTGAGCTTGGAGACTGCGTGAATGCCTTTCAGTGCAGCGATGCGGAGTTTCATCTCCCCGCTAAGGGCATCATAGGCGGCATACATGTTGGCGAACTCCGTGTCGCCGCCGATGCGCGGATTCTTCACCGCGTACAGCATCGTCGCCATGCTGGGCTTGTCACGGTGCGAGGAGTCCGAGTGCCAGAAATCGCCACCGTCGATCAGCCCGATCGGTTTGCCGTCTCTGAGGTCGTTGGAGAGAATCAGCACCTCAGGATAGTTCTCGACCGTGTAATGCGCGTTCAGCTGGTCCTCGAGCGTACCGAATCGTTGCGAGAACGCAATCTGCGAAGGCGGCGTCAGTGTCTGATCGCGCAGGACGAGCACTTGGTACGCGTGAAAGGCGTCAAGAATGCTGCCGAAGGTCGAGTCGTCCAGCCGGCCGGCATCGACCCCGATGATCTCGGCCCCCATGGATGCGCCTAGCTTCCTGACTTCCATGTCCAATCCCGCTTCAGCTGCGATGAAAATAGCACGCGGGTGAACGACGCAAGGGGCAAAGAAGCCAGCCCACATTTGCGCAAAGGGCACGATTGACGTTAGTGTCCCCGCGTCACATGAGCTTGCGGGCCGGAGTCGTTGTCGGGGGACGACAGCTATTCCGGCCCGAATTTTTGTCTCTCCTGTGCCGGAACGGCACGGCCGCATAAAATTGCAGGCAATTTCTTAGCGCCCGATGCGGAATGTTCCGCGACTAGGCTGCTTTCGGCGATTCCATCCGCATAAAGTTCCGAGTGCGAACCTCAGGATTGTGGGGATCAACAATGCGCTCGGTGGGTTGGGGCAGTGGTTTGTTCGTTGCCGTTGCAGCTATGCTGGTGGCCGGCCACGCGGCCGCGCAGAGCATAGACAAGGCTGACTGGAATCCGACACAGGCATTGGGTGTCGCCGAACAGGCGACCAGCTATGGCCCGGTGATGCTGCCGGTGAACGGCATGGAAGCGGAACAGTCGTTTCGCGGCTCTGAGTTCGAACCAATCTCAGCGGAGCCAGTCGTACTGAAGTCTGCTACCGTCGAATCGACGCCCACACCGTCCCCGTCCCCGCCCACGCCGGCGCTGGATTCTCCTTCACCAATCCCAGGTCGTCCGACACCTGTGTTCGCCACCGGGAAGCCGCGGCCGATAAACCGTTTCGGCGAATTCGGTGAGGACTAGCGCAAGCGCCGCTTACGGAAATCGGCGATGATTTCGCGCGCGGCATTGTGGCCCGGCGCGCCGGTAACACCGCCGCCGGGATGCGTGCCCGATCCGCACATGTAGAGACCAAGCAACGGTCCGCGATAATTCGCATGGCCGAGCACGGGGCGTGCGGAGAACATCTGATCCAGGTTCAGCGCGCCGTGAAAGATGTCGCCGCCGACAAGCCCAAAGGTGCGCTCGAGATCAAGCGGGCTGAGGAGCTGCCGTCCCAGGACCGACGCTTTGAAGTTGGGCGCGTAGGCATTGACGGTATCGATCATGAGGTCGGCAACGCTTTCGCGACACTCGTCCCAGGACTGACCATCGGGAAGCTGCGGCGCGACGTGCTGGCAAAACAGACTGGCGACATGGCGTCCCGCCGGCGCAAGACTATCGTCCAGTGTCGAGGGTATCAGCATCTCGACGATCGGTTGTTTCGACCAGCCTGAGATGCGCGCATCGAAATACGCCTTCTCCATATAAGACAGTGACGGACCGATGATGATGCCCGCGGTGTGGTGATCGCCGGGCTCGGGCAAACAGGCAAAGCGCGGCAGCTCCGACAGCGCGACATTCATGCGGAACGTGCCCGAACCGGAGCGCCATTCTTGGATTCGCGCGCGGAAGTCAGCGGGCAGAAGCGCGGGATCGATGAGCTTGAGATAGAGCAGCCGCGGGTGAAGATTGGACACAACCGCCTTGGCACGGATGGTTTCGCCCGCCTCTGTAACGGCGCCGACGGCGCGGCCCTGTTCGACGAGGATTTCGCGCACCGGCGCGTTGGTCCGAATCTCGGCGCCGCGGGCGGCTGCCGACTTAGCCATCGCTTGAGTGATCGCGCCCATACCTCCGATCGCGTGTCCCCAGACGCCGTGTTTGCCGTTCACTTCGCCGAAGACGTGATGCAACAGAACATAGGCCGTCCCGAGCGCATAGGGACTCGCATAGGTCCCGACGATACCATCGAAGCCATAGACCGCTTTGATCGGATCGCTTTCGAACCAGGCATCCAGAAAATCGCCGGCTGAGCTCGCGAACAATTTGACGAGATCGCGGCGCGACTCCATCGGGAGCCTTGTCATTGGTTTTGCCAAGCGCGAGGCGCGCAGCAACTCGGGCAGCGCAGTGCGCCAATTGCCCTGCACGACATTGGGCGGCGTCTCAAGAATCAAGCCGCGCAGCACGTTCGCGATCCGATCGAGGGCGGCCGCGTAATCGTCGAGCCTGCCTGCATCGCGAGCGGAAAATTTGGCCACTTCCGCGGCGGTTCTTCCCGCCCCGACCTTCAGATAGCGACCGTCGGAGGTGGGAAGAAAATTGGCGAGCTTGCGTTCGACGATGCGCAGGCCATGAGCGTGCAAATCGAGATCATGAATGATCTTCGGATTGAGCAAGGAGACCGTGTATGAGGCAACGGAGTTCCTGAAACCGGGATGAAATTCCTCAGTGACCGCGGCGCCGCCGACAATGCCGCGGCGTTCGAGCACGACGACCTTCAGACCGGCGGCGGCAAGATAGGCCGCGCACACGAGGCCGTTATGGCCGCCTCCGACAATGACGGCATCGTAGTGTGTGCTCGGTTCCGCCATTTAATCTCTTGCCCGTTATTCCGTTGTTATGTCTTCGTGCTAAACAATCGGTGCTCGGATGTATCACGCGATCAATGGGAATATGAACCTGCACGCGTCAGATTCGATCGGCAAAGCGCGCTTTGCGGTCTTGCTGGGGCTTGCCGGCCTCTGCCTTACCGGGGCCGCGGCCCCGCCGGCGCAGCCTGGCGGTCTGCCTAAAAACATCATCTTGATCGAATCGGACGGCACCGGCGCCAACACCATCGCTGCTTCCGGCATGTATACCGGCAAGCTTGGCAAACAGGTCTTCGACGGACGGCAATGGATCAAATCGTTCGCATCAACCTATCCACTGCGGACCGGCAACCAGCCAATCCCCGGTGCGGACGGCCTCGCGCAGGATCCCAATACGGTCTACGACCCGCGCAAGAATTGGGATACCACTCCGGTCACGAGCACGACCGGCCGTTATGCCGATCACTTCGCCGGCTACGCCTGGACAAAACGGACCGCGCCGGATTCCGCCAATACGGCGAGCGCGGTCGTAAACGGCCGCAAAAGCTATAACGCGGCGATCAATGTTGACGGCAATGGCATGCCGTTGCGCACGTTCGCGGAGATCGCACATCAGGCGGGCAAGTCGGCCGGAGTCGTTACCACGGTGGAGATTTCCGACGCGACGCCTGCCGTCGCGGGTGGCGCGCACAATGTCTCGCGCGCGAACCACACAGCGATCACGCACGAAATGCTCACCGCGGGGACACTCAGCGTCATCATGGGCACGGGGAATCCCGATTACACGAATGACGGCCAGATGCGAAACGTACCAGATTATGATTGGATCGGGGCAAGCGATTGGTCGACGCTCAAGGCGGGTTCGGCGGGCTTCAAGCTGATTCAGGATAAAGCTGAGTTCGACGCGCTCTCCAATGCGCGGACAGTGCCGGAGAAGCTCGTCGGCATCGCCCGCTCTTTCGAGTCAACGCAGTTCAACCGAGCCGGCGCAATACCCGCGACTGAGGCACCCAATACTGTGCCGCGCAAGGCCGATGTTCCGAGTCTCAAGACCATGACGCTCGGTGCGCTGAACATACTGGGGCGCGATCGCGACGGTATGTTCCTGATGATCGAAGGCGGCGCAGTCGATCGCGCGATGCATGCGAACAATCTCGGCCGGATGATCGAAGAGAGGATCGAATTCGAGGAGACGGTCGAAGCGGTTTCGGCCTATCTCGACGCCAACACCAACGGCAACAATTGGTCAAATACGCTCGTGTTGGTGACAGGCGACCATGATCATCTCCTGCTCGGCCCGGATTCCGACACCGTGCCGTTCCAGAGTTTGGTCGACAAGGGAAAGGGCCGGCTGCCGGGGTACAAATGGCAGCACACCGGGCACAGCAATCAGCTGGTGCCGGTCTATGGGCGAGGCGCCGGAGCGCCGCTGCTTTTAACCTGCGCCAAACGGCAGGACACCTATACCGATGCTCAAGGGCGCAAATTCGGACGCGGCGCCTATCTCGATCAGACGGAGATTTTTTCCGTCATGATGGGGCGTGGCTGCCAATAAAGCGTCGCCGCATCGGCTTCAACACAAACAGTGCCAACAGCGCCGTCAGCGCGTCGAAGAAAATGATCAGCCAGAAGACGGGGAACCAGTTCCCGGTCTGATCATGCATCCAGGCGGCGAGCGGTCCGCCGAAAACGGCGCCGATGCCCTGCGAGATATAGAGAAAGCCGAAATTCGTCGTTGCATGCTTCGGTCCGAAAGTGTCGGTCAACGTCGAAGGAAAGAGCGAGAAGATTTCGCCCCAGCCGAAAAAGACGATGCCGGACATCAGCGCGAACAGCGCCGGATTGTCCCGCGTCGTCAGCATCACCCAAAACGCGAGCGCTTCCATGCCGAAAGCGATGAACATCGTGTTCTCGCGGCCGATATTGTCCGAGACCCAGCCGAAGAATGGCCGCGTCAGGCCGTTGGCGATGCGCTGGAGGGTCAACGCAAAGGGCAGTGCCGCCACTCCGGAGATCGCCACGTCAGCGATGCCGAACTCGCGCATCACCGGGCCAAATTGCGCCACCACCATCAGACCGCCGGTCGACATCATCGTCATCATGACGAAGAGCAGATAGAAGACCGGCGTCTTCAGCATTTCGACGGGCGAGTAGCTTGCGGTGTTCACGCTCAGCTTCGACGTCGACGGCGCGGACGCGATTTCGTCGGCGCGCGGGCTGCGCAAGCCCAACGCGGCCAGCACGCCCGCGGTCCCCATGACCACGCCGAACATCATCAAGGTCAGACTGTGGCCCGACGCTTTCAGCATCATGTCGGCCGGGAACGTCGTCAAAATGGCGCCAGAGCCATAGCCTGCCGCCACGGCGCCAACGGCAAGACCACGACGATCGGGAAACCAGCGCACCATCAACCCAACGATACCGATATAAACAATGCCCGTGCCAAAGCCGCACAGCCCGCCATACGAAAGGTAAAGCGCCCAAGTGCTGGCCGCTTGCGAGGCGAGCACGAAGCCGAGACCGGTCAACGCGGCACCGGCGGCAATCAGGAATTTCGGCCCGAAGCGGTCGACGAGCCAGCCCTGCACCGGCGCCAGCCAGGTCTGCAAGACGATGAGAATCGAGAACGTGATCTGGATCGCGGGCAGCGTTGCGCCCGTCGCTTCCTGGAACGGCGCCACAAACAGCGTCCACACATATTGCGGGCTTGAGATCGACACCATCGCGATGACGCCAAGCGCAAGCTGGATCCAGCGCGTTGCCGCCGTGGTTTGTGCCTGCGCCACGCCGCTGGCTGCGCTCGCTTCCCTCACCGACGCCACCGCTGCCCCCGCGCTTGCTTATGCAGCCGAGCATAGCAGCGAACCCAGCGCACGTGGCAAGCGCTGTTGGGTCAGTGCACGGAGGCTGCGGTATTCGAGATAAGCGTGATGGCGGGAACCGTACCCTTCGGTGACGAGGCGAGATGGTCGGTTGTCTGCGGCGTATTGATCAGCGGTTGGAGCTGTGGCGTCAGGGACTTCATCAGCTGCACGGCAAGCGCGCTGGTGAAGTGGTACTTGCCCGCATCCGAGCCCGCGACATAGGCGGTGATCGTGCCGTAGAAGCGATCGCCCAGGAAAAAGACGAACGTTGCGGTGCGATCGACGACACGCGCTTCGACAAGACGCTTTCCCGCGGTGAAGCTCTTGAAGCGATTGTCGCCGGTTCCGGTCTTGCCGCCGACGATGAGCGGAGAACCGTCCGGCGCAACATACGCGCCGCGGAAGCGTGCGCCCGTGCCTTCGGACACGACGCTCATCAGCGCACGGCGCGCGGTACGCACCACTTCGGGCGCGAACACGCGCTTGGGCGCGGACGGATTGAGCGCCATGCGGGTCTCGTAAGGCGTATCGGCGGCGAAATTCAGATTCTCGATCTCGACCGTCGGCAATTCGACGCCGTCGTTCAGGATGATGCCCATCAAATGCGCGAGCGCATCGGGACGATCGCCCGAGCTGCCGATGGCGGTAGCAAGCGAAGGCACAAGGTAGTCGAACGGATAACCCTGCTTGCGCCAGTCCTTGAGGATCTCGTTGAAGGCGTCCTGCTCGCTCAAGATGCGAATGCGTACATCCTGCTTGCGCGTGCTGCTCGTCTTGAACAACCAGCCATAGGCGGCTTGACGCTCGTCAGCGCTCGCCTTCAACACCTCGGATCGTGGCGCCTGCGTGTGATCCTGAAGGTACGAAGCGAGCCACAGCTGCAAGGGGTGAACACGCGCGAGATAGGCGCGATCGACCAGTGAATAGCGATCGGGATCGGCGTCGTTGTAGACCTTTTCCATCGCGCGATCGCTGAGAGACGTTTTTGGCAATTGCTTGCCGAGGAAGCCGCGCAGATCGTCGATGGACGCTTCGGGCCTCACCGAGCGGAACACAATTGCCAGTCGATAGGGTGACCGCCCGGAACGCGTGGCCAGGAAGGCGAGCACCTGATCGGGCGTGCGGCCACGGAAGTCGTCGTAGAAATGATTGAGATAGGTGCGGCCTTCCTGATCGGCGAAGCGCTTGAGATAGTCCAGCCGAGCAACGCTCTTGGGATCGTCGCCCTGGGCACGCTCGCCTTCGGCGAGATAATAATTGCGCACGTCGCGCATGATGCGGATAAAAGCGAGATTGATGGAACGGACGAGCGACTCTTCGACAGTCGGCATCTTCCTGTTGTCGGATTTCTCGTAATTCGCAAAAACGTGGACGCCGCCGCCGGTGAAGAAGCTCTCAGCCGGGCTCGCGGAATAGCGCCGCTGCATGGCTGCATCGAGCATGGGCTGAAGCCCGCGGTCGGTGGCGCGTGCCAGGTACATGACGGCCCACTTTGTCAGCACGTCGTCGCCGGCCTTTGCGGCTACGGCCGACAGCTGGCGCGGGGTCATCCCTTCGTATTTGTCGTGCAGGCGAGCGACGATATCGAGATAGGTGAGCAACGTTCTGAGTTTCGCCGTCGAACCCAAGATCAGCTTGGCGCCGGAATTGAGATCGAAAGGCTGATCCAGACTGTCGGCATGCACGCGTACGAAATTGCGGTCGGCACCGCGCTCGTAAACGACGACGCTGTAATTGACCTTCGCCGGGTCTTCGTTGCCGAGCAGGTTCTGTCCGACCATGCCCAACGCCTTCACCTGCTCGCGATTGTCGAGCTTGGCGAGCACGGTGCTGACTCGTTCCTGCGCGCCCGCGTCGAACGTGGTGCTTGCGGCGACATCGAGCCGATCGAGATCGTAGAGGCTTGGCGTACCGAGAAGCCGCAGCAGCTCCGTGCGCACGGAGGCGGCAGCCTTGCGATTGACGAATGAGACCGGCGCCGGCGACGGCGGGTCCGCGAGGAAGCGGAGGTCGGCGGCGACGGCCGCATCCCGCAGTTCTTCGCTGATGACGCCGTCCTTGGCCAGAAGACGCAGATAGGTGTCGGTCAACTCGCCGAGCGCTTTGCGGCCCTCCATCAAGTAATAAGACGGACGCCGTTGCGCGAGCAGCAGACTCAAGGTCTGCTTGTAGATCTCCGCTTTGCGCGGCGACACAGCGCCATCTTCGGCCATCACGCGGTTGGCTTCGAGGAGATCGGTGCCGTACCACGCCCACAAACCATCGCCGACTCCGATGATTTCGCCGTAGCCCGCGCGCGAGCTGAGCGGCGTGGAATTCAAATAGGTCGAAACGATCCGCTGCTGAACGGCGATGGTTTCGGGACCATCGAGATAACTGCGCGTCGCGGCAGCCATCATTTGCCGCAGCTTGTCATTGACGTTGCGGGTTCTGCCGTCGGGATAATGACGAAACTTCTCAATTTGTGTTGCAAGCGTGCTGGCGCCGCCTTGGCGCAGATCGGGATCGAACACACCGGCGGCCTGGCTCGCGGTGGCGACCGCCAAGCGCTTCCAATCGACGGCGGGATTGCGGCGCGGATGATCGGGATCGAGCAACGATTGATCTTCGATGTAGCGCAGCGTCGAAACGACCAGCGGCGGCACCGCTTTGAAGTCTTCATAAACGCGCTCGGGATAGCGCGCGTTGTAGAAGGCTGCGCCGGTGCGATCGCGCAACGTCAGCCCCGCGTCTTCCTTTTCACGATAGATCGCGTAGCCGTTGTCTTGCGCGAATTTTTCCAGCTCGGGCGACCACGACGCTTGATGCGCAACGGAGAAATTGCGCGCGGTTAATCCGTGTACGTACGATTCAAGCTGACTGTAGCCGAGACGCTTGTCCTGCGGGCCGCCGGTCGGATAGCGAAGCTCGCTGCTTGCACCGTCACGCACGCTGTAACTCAACGCATGCGCGGTGCGCGTAAAGTATCGTGACTGGAAAAACGAGGTCTGCGCTTCTAACGCGCCGCCTGCCAGCAGCAGCAGGGCTGAACCGCATACGCCCCACCGCAAAGTACGAAAAATTAACCGCGGAACACGCCCTGAAGTCCTACCTGCCCGCCGATCGGCTTTATCAGCCGGGCCCCGACGCATGTGAATCACCGAACACCCCTTAAGCCCCTGCGTTTATTTTCGCAGAGATGTGGCACACCATTATCTCAACAACGGGATGGTCCTACTTTTCTTCCTCCAGTGATGAAGTTGCAACATGAAAAAATACAGCGCGAGGTCATCTGAGCTGTAAAATGGGCTGGCGATAGAATGTTTCAATGGCTGGGAGGGCGTTCAACGATGCTGCTCGATCTGATTTTGGCGGCGACGCATCACGTCCTCGTATTCTCGCTCGCAGCGATCATTGCCATGGAATTGGTGCTGCTTCGGCCGGGAATTGATGCTGCACAGCTGCGACAAATTGCCAGGATCGACCTGTTCTACGGCGTCGCGGCGGGCCTCATCGTGCTTGTCGGCTTTGCTCGGGTCTTTTTCGGGCCCAAGGGACCGGAGTTCTACCTTCAAAACTGGGTGTTCTGGGTGAAGATCGGCACTTTTGCGGTGGTCGGGCTCTTGTCGGTGTCGCCGACCTTCACGCTCTTGTCATGGCGGAAAGCAGCCAAGGCGGACCCGGCGTTCATCCCGCCGGCGGCCGACGTCGCCTCCGTGCGCCGGCTGGTCAAGGCCGAAGCTCACCTGTTCATCTTGATCCCGGTCTTCGCCGCCGCCATGGCGCGTGGCTACGGGCTGTGACGGCTACTTCTTGACGTGGCGTTCCAGCATCTGGCGGCGGACGACAGCGCCATAGACGTTGCCCTGCGCGTCAACGCCCAGGCCTTCGGCGCCGGAGTGGTCGGGCGTGGTCGATTCCATGTCCTCAATGAATGCGGTCACCGTGCCGTCCTCGGCGCTGCCGATGCGGATGCCCTTCTTGATCCCGGGCAGCTCGTGCGCGCCGGTATCGGGGCCCGATTCGGAGTCGGCGACGTAGATCGTGTCGTCTTTGGCGATGTAGATGCCGCTTGGCCGGCCGAACTAGCGCCAGGTCTCGACCAGCTTGCCGTCCTGGTCGAAGATCTGAATGCGGTTGTTCTCGCGGTCGCCGACGAACAGCCGGCCGCGGGAATCGAGCGCAATCGTGTGGGGTTCGCTGATTTCACCGGGGCCAGAGCCCTTCTTGCCCCATTCCTTGAGGTATCTGCCGGTCCTGTCGAACTTGACGATGCGGTTGTTCTTGCCGTTGCGGTGCGAGTCCGCAACGAAGATGTCGCCGTTCGCCGCCACCACGACATCGGTCGGCTGGTCGAAGGTGTCGTGTCCCGAGCCTGAGACACCCGCCTTGCCGAGCGTCATCAGCAGTTTGCCGTTGGGATCGAACTTAAAGACCTGATGGCCTTTGCCGTTCTCGCCACGCGCATCGGTCACCCAAAAATTGTCCTGCGGATCGACCGTCGCGCCATGCGGGAAGTTGAACATCCCTTGCCCGAACGATGCGATGAGCTTGCCGGCAGCGTTGTATTTCAAGATCGGTGCTTCGTTGCGCCCGGTGCAAGAATTGGCGAAGCAGCGGTGCACGACATAGATGGAACCGTCCGGCGCGGCTTCGACCGCGGTGACGGCGGCCCACCTCACGCCCGGCGGCAGCTCACCCCAATCGCTCGTCGTGCGGTAAGGCTGCGGCAGATCGTTGCGCGGCGCGGCCGGCGGCGCGGCCGCGGAAAGAGTGAGCGTCGCCGCGGCGGCGGCGAACAGAGACGCAGATCTCATCGGCGGCTCCTAAAAGTCAGCTTTATCCGTATGCGGAATATTGGTTTCCTTCGATGCGTAATACTCGAAGGTGTTTTCGGCGCAGACCTGCTCCTGCCACTGGCTCCCCGCCTTGCGATAAGTGACCTTGGCCGACCACGGCATGGTGAACACATTGGGATCCTCGACCGTGAACTCGAGCTGAAGACCCTTACCGCGGTAATCGAAGTCGATGAACACGCCGTTGCCGTTGGCGCCGTCGGCGCGCCCGTACTCCTTCTCGTTCTGCTCGAAGGCGCGGCGCGCAGTTTCGTCGTCAACGAGGCGATAACGCTCAACGACATGCATGGCTTCGCTCTGCGGCGAGCCGTAGGCGTCGGCCATGGTGACGCGGCCGACCTTGATGCCGACCGTATCGACGACCAGCGTGTCGCCTTCGTAATGGCCGATGGAATCGCCCGACCAGGACGGCGAGACGCGCGCGGGATGAGAGCTGTTCAGCCGCACATGCCGGACATGATGGTCGAGCATGTAGAGGATAGTGACCTGATCCTTCTCCTGCAGAAGCTGGATCTCCTGCTGGCGCAGCATATAGGGCGGCGACTGGGGCGCGCATTGGTTCGAAGGATCGGGGAAGGCGTTGCCGGTCTTCGAGATCTCACCTTGACGGCGCACTTGTTCGGCCGCAGCCGGTTTTAGAATCGGATTGTTGTAATCGCCGACGAGCTTGGAACCGTCACTGGCGCCGTCGGCGCGCTTGATGAGATTCACAAGCGGGCCGGCGCCGGAGGACGGCGGCTCGGGACCGAAGGTCATGCGCGCCCAGAGTCCGGAGAAGTCAGGTATCGGCGCCGCCGCATAGCTGGAGGAGACTAGAGCTGAAGCGCAGAAAAAACCGGCAGCGATCAGTCTAAGAGAGGAAGCGCATGCCATACGAAATCCCCGAACCTTGTTCCGCCGCAATTATATCGCTCCGCCATGCTGTGTCGAAGCTGAGAGCAAGTTTCCCAGCGCTCGGACGCAAGATTTAATGTCACGAGACTGACATTGCGGGGCGGCCGTCTGATCGCGGAAAAGTCAAACAAACTATGCCCTTCCAGGTCCGGGCCGGGGCATGACAGTAGTGCGTCCCCTGCTCTATTCTCCGACCTCTGCGCAGGCTGGCGGCAAGTGACGCCTGCCGGCTACATCGAGGAGTGCCCCCAATGGAACGCAAGAAAGCATCGGATTTTCCGCCGGAGCTACTGAAGCTGTTTGACCAATATGTGCATGGCGGGATCAGCCGCCGTGACTTTCTGGATGGCGCACAGAAATTTGCCGTCGGCGGTGTGACCGCGGCAGGGCTGTTCGAAATGCTCAAGCCGAACTACGCGCTTGCAGAGCAAGTCAAGAAAGACGATCCGCGCATCAAGCTGGAAGTCGCCACCGTGCCATCCCCGCAAGGCAACGGCAGCATCAAGGGCGTCCTTGCGAAGCCCGCAAATGCTCCCGCGAAACTGCCCGTCGTTCTGGTCGTGCATGAGAACCGCGGCCTCAATCCGCATATCGAAGACATAGGGCGCCGGCTGGCGCTCGCCAACTTCATTTCCTTCGCACCGGACGGCCTGACCTCGGTCGGCGGTTATCCTGGCGACGACGAGAAGGGCGCCACGTTGTTCTCGCAAGTCAACGGCGCCAAGATGCGCGAAGATTTCGTAGCCGCGGCAATGTGGCTGAAGAATCGTCCCGATTCGAACGGCAAGCTCGGCGCGGTC
>Ga0134122_10000416_pt1 | contig 28399 bp, 27 predicted proteins | sample KB302_FD_96461 | JGI IMG/M metagenome (GOLD analysis project Ga0134122, IMG submission 96461) | Terrestrial soil microbial communities without Nitrogen fertilizer from Kellogg Biological Station, Michigan, USA - KB3-0-2 | ecosystem: Environmental > Terrestrial > Soil > Unclassified ...
GATGGGCGCCGACGGGCAGTCCACCTGGCGCTTCGTCGGCACGGACGGCGAGCCCGCTAACCTGTCCCACTCGCCGCGTCTCAGCACGGACGATCTCTCGACGCTGCGGCATGCGGCGCTGCAGGGGATTGGCGCAGTCCTTGTGCCGCACCTCCTCGTTGCGAACGATCTGGAGGGCGGCGCGCTCATTCGACTGCTGCCGTCGTTGAAGGCACACGTCGGAGTCGTGCACGCTGTGTTTCCGTCACGGCGCGGAATGGTCCCCGCAGTGCGTGCGCTCCTCGACTTCTTCTCGGAGACTGTCCGCCTCCTCCCGAGCTAGTCGATATGTCTCGCTGCGCCGACGGCGCGGGGCATGATTGCCCACCTGCTGCACGAGAGCACCAATTTTCTGACCGAAAAGTGCAATCCGCCGGGATGTTTGTTGGTGCGGGGCGCATTGTCGTGCAGCGACGCGGCGGACCCTATTGTAGAAGAGCTTACAGCCCGGCGCACCGATGGTGAGGTCATGATCCGCAACCGTTTGGAAAGCGCCAAACTGGCGGGCGAGCTACCGTCGGGTTTGGAGCCCTCTGAGCTTGCCCGCTACGTCATAACGTGCTCGAGGGCATGTCGGTGCGGGGCGCGGCAGGCGCGAGCCGCGAGGAGCTTCACAAGGTCGCGGAGCTCGCACTCCGCACCTGGCCAGAATGATGGGGTATCTGGAGGCTGAAGTTGAGGCTGTTCGAGGTCGCATGATCCGGGATGCCCGTGCAAAGGGACAACTTCGCCGGGCTGACGGCTTGAAGGCGCGCGCCGGTCGCCAGAACGCGGCGCCTGGCCATTTTCGCAGGTTGGGCAATGCCGCGGATAATGAAAAGCATCCCGCCTCCGCAAGACCGACCAGGGGGAGAAAACGGGGGAACTAGTACCCGGAATCATAAGTCGCCAAGACGGCTGCCTTTGACGCGGCGCTGGTGGACCTTTGACTTAGTCCACACGAATGGCTCAGCCTGTTCATTGTAGTTGTCGATGAAGGCATCGATGTGCTCCTTGAGCTGCTCACCAACGTGAACGAGGCGCCGGTCAGCGACTGGCCTGCAGGATCAAGGACCAGCCCTCGACCTGGTTCAGCCAGGATGCTCGCGTGGGCGTGTAATGGAATGTCACGAGCGGGTGGCGCGCCAGCCAATTTTCGTTCTTCTTGTGGGTGTTGAGATTGTCGAGTCGAGTAACTCTTTGCGGCGACGGCGCTCCTTGTGTGCTGCCTTGACCTTGCCAGTCGCCACCTCGAAGACCGCAAACAACGTCGTCGTACCGTTGCGACTCGCCGCGGCGGCATCGGCTGCTTCTGACTGTGGTCATCGTAGCAATCGCGATTGGCCACCTCAGAAGGATTGCTGGCTGCCTCCGGGCAACACGTAGCCAGACCCATGAACCGACGCTGGTCCAGATCTCCGTAGCCTTGCTCGGCACCTCGACGGCGGAAGCGAAGCGGAGCTTGGAAGCACTGATCCGACCAACCCCCTGACTTGCTCTATCGTTGCGCTCGGCGCTTGCTATCGCGCTCCGGCGCCGCCGAGGTAGCGCTGAGCAGGCGAGTATTGGCTCTGTTTTGTATTTGCAGCGAACTGGGCGATGCGTGACCAGCCACGACAGTCTGGCTCGGACCATCCGACGCGATTGGATCGAGTATGAGACATCGCTGCCAATCGCTATGTCTGCCGTGCATTGTCTCCGAGGAAACACCATGCGAGTGCTGGCATTTCCGTACCCCTCGCGTACCCATGGGCATCATCCGCCGCCCGATCAATGGGGTAAGTCATTGATGAAATTATTGGAGCGGGCGAAGGGAATCGAACCCTCGACACTCAGCTTGGGAAGCTGATGTTCTGCCACTGAACTACGCCCGCATGCGTTGTATTTAATCTATACTATGAAAATACTTCCGGTTATCTCAACAGGTTTAGGGCATTGGAAGGCTTGACGAAATTCTCCGATCGTTTTTGCCCTCGTAGCAGATTTTTTGTGCCTAAACCGATCCAAATTACGGCATTGCGACAGTAATCGCAAGGCCACGTTGGAAGCGCACAGCGTACGTTGTCTCACAATACACAGTCTCTTGGCGCGCTATCTGGGCGCTCGGCTCGATGGCAATCCAACGTTGGCGTTGGGGGGCCGGAGGTGTCTGGCGTGATGAGGACAGACCAGGCCTGCTTAACATCGAGACCAATATCGTGTCGGCGGAGGTCGATCTTACCTCGCTCGCGGGCAATGTGGCGATGTTCGAGGGTGGCGGGCTTGGGCGCAGGCTAAGCGCCTATCGCTTACCCGAGATCGACTGGAGTCGGCGCGCCACGCTCGACCATACTGTGAGCCGGCGCGGCAGTTCTCTATATGCCACTGCATCATGCCCCGCGTGCGCCTGACTGATATCAGCACCAGCAAGCTACCTCAGTCCCAAAGTCCATATCACCTAATGGGACGAAGGTGTCACGGCCGCGTTGGCGCAAGGAACAGAAGCGCCGGCTCACCGAACATTTCGCCAGCAAGTAAGGACCGATGCGCTGAAAGAGCTTCCATCGGAACAGCTGCATGCGCAGCTGGCGCTCACGACCCCGTTTTCTTGGGCGCGCAAACGCGGATGATCGCTGGGTCGCCGCTCGAGGATCTTGATCGGCCGAATGAGCCGGTGGATAGAGATCGGCTGCTCAGCGACAAGGAGCTCGTTGCGATTTACGGCGCGGCGCAGAAGGTCGGCTATCCGTTCGGACACATCATTCATACTCACTGCGATGCGGCGCGGGGAAGTAGGCGCACGCTTCTGCTGAACTGAATCTGAATCCATGTCTCCATGGCATCGACGATCCTAAGACAAGGTCCGGTATCTTCGCTGCGACAGTCGTAGCAAGGCCAAAACGGCCACCGCCGCAAACTCCAGGCCGCCGGCAAAGAGCAAGGGCGCGCCGTGCGCGCCGGTGGCGTCGCGGAGAATACCCCCGACCGGTGTCAGCAGCGCCATCCCGGCGTAGTACCATGTAAAAAAGATTCCCATTCCGGCGGCGCGATTTTGCGGGCGCAGCACCTCTGCCGGCAGCACCATGATGGCGCCCGCAGGCAGACCCGCCGCAGCCCCAACCAATGTCATGAGTGCGAGCGAAGGCGCCATCGGCACGAGCAAGGTGCCCAGTGCGAACGCAGCCAAGCCCGCCATCATCACCCTTGTTGGGTGGCCAAGTCGATCGATCAGAACGCCCCCCAACGGGATCGTAACGACCAAGGTCCAGGCGACCAGGCTGATCGCGAAGCCGGCGTCTCGCTGAGATAACCCGTGTGACATTAGCAGGGCTGGGCCGAAGCTGACGACCAGGATGTAGCCAACATTGAACAGCATCCACACGCCGCCGGCCAGCGATACCGAACCGAGCTCGCGCGGCGACAAGCCCAGGTGCTTCTCCTCGCGCGATGACGAGGGTGCAACTGCAACTGGCGGAACGCGGTAGATCGCTGCAATGAGGATCAGCACCAGAGCGGCAACCGCTGCCGTGCTCGCAAGCGCCGCCGCAAATGAGGTTCGCGCAGCGAGCCACGGCAGGGTGACCAAGGCGAGAGCGATGCCGATCGGCCAGCTGCTGACAAGGAGAGCCAAGGCAGTGCCGATCTCGCGACCGACGAACCAATCCGTTGCCATTTTCGTCAACAGTACGTTGAGCAGCACCGCGCCGACCCCGCTGGTCATTCGTCCGGCCAGCACCGTCGGGTAGTCCTCGGCCCCAGTCAGCAGGCCGCCGGCTACCATGAGCATCACGCCGACCAGAGCGATGCGTTTGTCGCCAAAATACCGACCGAGAACCCCCCCGGGATACGCGATTGCGATCCCGGGAAGGAGATAAAGCCCGATCAACAATCCAAGCTGGGTGTAATCAATTCCGAACCGGGCGACCATGAAAGAGGAAAGCGCAGCGACCGCCTGAAATTGGAAGGCCATCGCGGTTCGCGCGAGGAACAGAACAGCCAAGATCAGCCATCGCTCGCCGACATTCGAGCGAATGCCGTCGCTGAAGCGCATGGCGACACCATCGACCTCGTCCAAACTTGGCATAGGATCGTAACGGTCCAACCGTACCGCCGGAAGAGCCAATTCACGGCTTCGCAGAGGGTATGGGAGCCCCCGGACCGCGCAAATGGCCAGGGCTGGGCGTTCGCCAGCCACTGCCCGACTCGAGGGAGCACAAGTCATGCTGGATGTCGAAACATGCAAGATCCTCATCGTGGGGAACTGTATTTTCACGAGAGGCGTCGCGAGCATCGTCCGCGACGTTGTCCCGAGCGCATCGATCGTGGAGGCCTTCTGTTTTGCCGATGCAAGTGCGCGGCTTAATCGCAGTGAATTCTTTGCCGCGATCTTCGATATCGACGCAAGCGAGCTTGGTGGACCTATCAGCTTTCGAACGCTTCGCGTCGATTTTCCCTACCTTATCCTGGGAGTGCTGTCGCGTACCGCAATTGCCAGCGACATCCTCAGCTACCTGGCCGCAGGCGTAACCGGTTATATTCTCGAAGAGTCAGGCCAAACGGAAGTCGAGCGCGCCGTCCGAGAGACCCTCAATGGGGCGCTCTATATCCCGCCAAATGCAATTGAGCCTACAGCCTGCGGGCCAGAGTTTGCGCTACCTGCACTGCGCCGAGAAAGGTGCCGTTTGACACCGAGGCAAATTGGTGTGCTCAGATTGTTGTTGAAGGGCTATTCCAACAAGGAAATCGCGCGACAGCTCGATCTGTCTCCACACACGGTCAAAATTCACGTTAGTGCGCTGCTGCGCTGTTTTGCAGTGCAAAAGAGGTCTAACATTGCAGCGGCGGCGGCCACTCTGAGCGCCGATGGAATCGGTCATTGCAGCCCGCCCAGCTCCTCTCAGATGCTGCAAATCAGCATATAAACCGCGACACTGCGACGGACTAGCTCTCCTTTGTGGAGAACTAGTCCCTTTCCGCGATTGATCTGCGTGGCCGACGAGATCAATTTCTCGGTGCTGCTGCTTGGGACGGCGTTTGTCCACCCGTCAACATTCAGAGCAGCACCGACTGACAACCTACCGTAACGGAGGCAAACGGCATGCGCGTCAAGGAACGAGATAGCCAATTTTCGCAGAAAGATTCCGGCGACCAAGTGGTGTCGAAGGCACGGAAAACACCGCGGACGACGGGCATCAGCACTCTTCTCGAAACGGTGCGCCAGAAGATGGCTTATACGATTCGCGGAATATAATTGAAATCGATATTCTCGCCCGCTTTGGTTTCTGCTCCAAAAGATACCTTTGTATGAAAGGAGACACCAATATGCGCATAGAACGAGGCGGCCGATATAAAAAAGAAACCGACTATCAACTCGTGCCGAAACCGCCGAAAACGACCCGCTTCGTATCACCTGCGGTGGCCGTCAACGTTCTCCTTAAAACGGTGCGCCAGAAGTAGCGTAGGCGATTCGTGGCGATATAATCGAAGCCGGTTTTATCGCCGGCTTTGTTTCTGCTCCTATTCGGCATGTCAACCTCGAGTTTGGAGGAACACAATGGCGCATACGGTCACTGAATGGGTTTGTGTTGCCGGCGAGACGATCATCGCGCGAGAGTCGGGTGAGGTCTCGTTTCACGCGCTCGACGGCCGGGAAACGGAGGCTGCCGCTTTCGCTGAACGCATGACCGGCGGGGGGACGCTGCTCAGCACGACGGGACTGCTCGATGGGGCGATTAGCCTTGCATTTGAGCAGACGGACAGCCGGTTCGAGCAGACGGACGGCCGGCCCGGTGCCCAAGAAAGCCCGAATCTGCTTCGCTACATCTACGCCCTGGCAGGGGCCTACCACACGGCCAAGGATACACCTCGTAATTTGTTGCGGGCCGCTGGGCGCTTTAAGGAAATCGGGCGACCGGAAGTCACTGCCTATCTCGAGATGCGCGCGCTGGAGGAAACCGGTCACGAGAGGCTGGCGCTTAAGGACCTTCGTGCGGTAGGGTTGCCCGCCGAGCGCATCGTGGCGAACCTCGTGCCGGCCGGCATCAAGCCGCTCTGCGATCTGTTCGACCGCCATTGCTTCGAGGATTATCCAATCAAGTGCATCGGCTTCTCCTATTGTTCGGAGCGGATCGCCGCCCTGAAGCCGAAGGCTGAAATCGATGCCGTGCAATCGCTGTTTCCAGAAGGCCTCGATGCGACGCGCTTCTTGAGAAGCCACAGCAGCCTCGGTAGCGAGGTTTCTCACGTGGAAGAGACGCTCGAGTTCGTGGCGAGCCTGCCGGCCGAAGATCGCATCAGCATCGTGCAAGCGACCTACGAGACCGCCTTACTGATGGCCTCAGGGCGCCGGCTCGAGATGAGCAAGTCGGAAGCCGAGATTCGTGGGGAGCTCGAGCGAGCCGCGGGAGCCGCGTTGCTCCCGTTCGAGTGGCCGCGGCACGTGCGCGCGGCGCTGACCGCGGGCGTGAACTGAAGCGCTCCGCGGCCGGGCGGGCTCGTCTTCAACTTGCGGACCTTAGCCTGCAGCACGCGCGGCCTCCACCTCTCCCCGGTTTCGGGGAGGGGTCGGCTGCTATTCCTTCAGCGATCTCCCATCACTGGTGATGGACCTCGGCGCGGGCCGGCACCCTTTTTGGCCGGCGCCGATTTGGCCGATGCGCCAATCCGGACCCAAGCGGGTGGCGCCCCGGGGCGCACGGCCCGCGGCGAGATGCCAACAGGGCCTCACGCCTTTGAGACGTGCAGCGACGGTGTTCGCCCCTTCCACGGCATCGCCTCCTCGAGCGCCATCGCCACTTGCAGCACCAGCGCTTCGGCGGCGGGCTTGGCCGCGATTTGCACGCCGATTGGGACGCCACTTGAGTGCATCGCCAGCGGCAGCGACATCGCCGGCGTGCCCATGATGTTGTGCGGGATCGTAAATTGGCACGGGACCTTGAAAAGCTCCTCAATCAGGTTGTGCCAGCCGACGCCCGGTTTCGACAAATGATATTTGCCCCACGGTTCGGCAACGCGCGCCGTCGTAGGCGACAGCCAAAGGTCGAATTTTGCGAAAAAGGCGCCAAGCTTGCGGCGAGCAATGTTGGCGGCGTTGTTGGCGGCAATGAAGCGGGCTGGCGTGATGTCCTTGGCCGCCTGATAGACTGAGAAGATGGCCGGCTCGAGCGTGTCCGCCCCTGGCCTGTGACCGCTGCGCTTGCCGTAGGCGTCAAGGCGCAAATCGAAGCCGAAAAAGAACAAGTCCGTGGTGGCCGACAGAACTTCGACGCCCCCCATATCGACCTTGGCCACATCGACGGAATGACCCATGGCCGCCAGCGCATTACCAGTGGCCTCGACGGCGGCAGCGACTTCGGCATCAACCTTTACGCCGGTAAGTTCGTCGATAACGATGCCAACCCGAAGTTTGCCCGGAGATGCCTTGGCGAGGGTGGCATAGGGTGCCTCGGGTTGTGGAATGATGAAGGGATCGCCGACCTGAGGGATCGATACGCAGTCGAGCATCGCCGCAACGTCGCGCACGGACTTGGCCTGCACGAGATTGACGGAATAGCCCCAACCGCCCTCGTCCACGACCGGTCCCACCGACACGCGCATGCGCGAAGGCTTGAGACCGACGCCGCCACACAAGCTTGCCGGTATCCGGATCGAGCCGCCGATGTCGGAACCGTGCGCGATCGGCACGATCCCGGCCATCACCGCCGCCTGGGCGCCGCCCGAAGAACCACCGGCCGAGTAGCCCTGCTTCCAGGGATTGGAAGTATTGCCGAACATCACGCTCTCGGTGGTGGCCGACATCGAATATTCGGGAGCGGCGGAGCGCCCGAGGATGTTCACGCCGGACGCCTTTAACATGTCGGCGAAGTAGGTCCCGGTCTCCACCGTCATGCCTTCGCACAGGCGCGACCCAAACTCGATTTTGCGGCCCTGCTCGTGTCCGAACACGTCTTTGATCAGAAATGGTACGCCGCGGAAGGGGCCCGAGCCCAATGACCTCTCGTCCAGTTTCTCGATGCGGTCCGCGTAGAGTTCAACGACGGACTTGACTTTGCTGTCGATCTTGTTGGCCGCGGCCGCAGCGGTCTCGGCCAGCTCCTTGGGGCTCACCTGTTTTTTGGCGACCAGCTCGGCGAGGCCTAGCGCATCGTAGGTCGCGTATTCGGCCAGGTTCATGGGCGGCGTTCCTCTCGTTCGCGCGATCTGTCAGTTGTCCCTTCTAGCATGGGTTTCCCGTGCAGCGGCTGCGGCGCGCGCAGCAAAGCGCGCCTCACGCGGCGCCCGCCACCGCGCCGAACTCGGCGTATTTGCCGGGGGCCGCATCGAACAAGGCCCGGGTGTAAGGATGCTGCGGCGCAGCGAACACTTCGGCCGTTACGCCCTGCTCGACGATCACGCCCTGCTGCATGACGGCAATGCGGTCACAGATCTGCGCCGCCACCCTCAGATCGTGCGTGATAAACAGCACTGCTAGGTCAAAGCGGCGGCGAACGTCATCGAGCAGCTTTAAGACTTGCGCTTGCACCGACACGTCAAGGGCCGAGACCGCCTCGTCGGCGATCAACACCTGGGGCTCCATGGCCAATGCGCGCGCAATGGCAATGCGTTGGCGCTGGCCGCCGGAGAACTGGTGGGGGTAGCGGTCGAGCACGTCCTGCGCCAATCCAACCAGGGTCATCAGCCGGCGCGCCCGATCGAGCGCCTGCGGGCGCGGCAACCCGAAGTTGATTGGCCCTTCGATGATCGAAGTGCCGACGGTGCGCCGCGGGTTTAAAGATCGATAGGGATCCTGAAAGACGATCTGCACGTTGCGCCGGTGCGGGCGCAGCCGGCGCTCGGGCAACCTCGCCACGTCGACCTCGCCAATACGGATCTCGCCGGCGGTCGGTGCGATCAGGCGCGCCACGCAGCGCGCCACCGTTGATTTGCCCGATCCGGACTCGCCGACGATGCCAACCGTCTCACCCCTGCGGACGGCGATGTCGACCGACTGGGCCGCCCGTACGACGCGACCGGAGCCAAGCAACCCGGGGCTGCCATAGGTCTTGCTCAGACCATGCGTCGATAGCGCGACCGACCCTGTCTTGGGCGTGCGCGCCGGCGGCTTGAGGGAAGGCACCGCGGCGATCAGCATGCGCGTATAGTCGGCCCGTGGCCGGCGCAGGATTTCCTCGCGGCTGCCGATCTCGACGATGCGGCCCCGTTGCATAACCGCGACGCGATGCGCGATCTCGGCGACCACGCCAAAATCGTGCGTGATGAAAAGCACGCCGGTGCCTCGCCGTTGCTGCAAATCGCGCACGAGTTTGAGGATTTCCGCCTGCGTCGTGACGTCCAGCGCCGTCGTCGGTTCATCGGCGATGAGGAGGGCAGGATCCAGCACTAGGGCGGCGGCAATCATGATGCGTTGGCGCTGGCCGCCAGATAGCTGATGCGGATAAACATCGATCAAGCGTTCCGGTTCGGGCAGACGTACCGCTTGCATGATTTCGAGCACGCGCAGGCGACGCTCGCCGGCCCCGAGCGGGGTGTGGATCTCGAGCACCTCGCCGATCTGTTCGCCGACCGTCATGACCGGGTTGAGCGCGGTCATCGGCTCCTGGAAGATCATGGCCATGCGGGTGCCGCGCAGATGCCGCAAACGGGCGCCGCCGGCCTTTAGCACGTCCTCGCCTTCGAGCAGGATGCTGCCCGACGTGGTCGTCAGCTCGCGCGGCAACAGACCCATGATGGCCTGTGCGGTCACGGACTTGCCTGAGCCCGATTCGCCGACCACGCAAACGATCTCGCCGGGATCGACGCTGAGGGAAACTTTCTCGACGGCGTTGGCACGATCGGCTCCCCGCGGCAAGCCGACGGTCAGGTCGCTGATCGCCAATATGGAAGCCGCGCCTGCCATGCCGCTCACACTCGCTTGGCAAAGCGCGGATCGAGCGCATCGCGCAGACCGTCGCCGAGCATATTAATGGCCAGCACAGCTAACGCCAGGCACAGTCCCGGATAAAAGATGTTGTGCGGATAAATGCGGAACAGCGAGCGTCCCTCGGCCATGATGTTGCCCCAGGTGGGCGTCTCCGGCGGGATGCCGACGCCGAGGAAGGAGAGAATGGCCTCGATCAGGATGGCGGAAGCGCAAATGAACGTTCCCTGCACGATCAGCGGTGCGACCGTGTTGGGCAGCACATGGCGCACGAGCAGCAACGGGGTCGGAGTGCCTACGGTGATGGCGGCCTCCACGTAGGGCTCCTCGCGGATCGACAACACAATGGAGCGGACCAGTCGAACCACGCGCGGTATCTCGGGGATGACGATGGCGATGACCACGGCGATCAGGCCAGCCCGCGAGAGTGAAACGACACCCATTGCCAATAGAATGGCCGGGATCGCCATCAGGCCATCCATGATGCGCATGATGCTGCCGTCGAGCCAGCGGATGTAGCCGGCGATGAGGCCGATGACGAGCCCAACCGCGACGCTGATGACGGCCACCGTCACACCGATGATCAGCGACACGCGCGCACCATAGAGCACGCGGCTATAGACGTCGCGACCGAGCGAATCGGTGCCAAAACGGTGCACGTATTTCTGTTCCGCCCCGTTGCTGTCGCGGATGACGCGTTCTGCGCCCGGCTTCTTGTTGCGAAACACGGGATTGATCTCGGCTGGCGGCAGCGTATCAAGCAGCGGCGCCAGGGCGCCGAGCATCGCCAAGATGGCAACGATCAGCGCTCCAATAATGACGCTCGGATTGCGCGCGGCCAGCCGCCAGCTGCGGCGCCGCTGCGGCGGTCCCTCGATGAGCTCGGCTGGCAGCGCTTCGATGCTCAATAGCGGATCCTCGGATCGAGGAAGGTATAGGCCAGGTCCACGGCCAAGTTGATCAGGACGTAGGCCAGCGAGAACAACAAGATGACGGCCTGAATGGTGGGATAGTCGCGCGCGAGCACGGCATCGACCGTGAGCCTGCCCAGGCCCGGGATCGTGTAGACCGATTCGGTGACCACAACCCCGCCGATCAGAAGCGCAACGCCGAGGCCGATCACGGTTACAATCGGCACCGCGGCATTGGCCAAGGCGTGCCGGATCAGCACTTTGGCTTCGGTCTGGCCCTTGGCGCGCGCGGTGCGGATGTAGTCCTCATTCATCACTTCCAGTACGCTCGTGCGCGTGATGCGGGCGATCAGGGCGACGTAGATGACCGAAAGCGTGATCGACGGCAGGATCAGGCGCTGCAGCCAGCCGCCGATGCCCTGCGCAAGGCGCTGATACCCCTGCACCGGAAGCCAGTTGAGTTCGATGGCGAAGACGTAGATCAGAGCGTAGCCGATCACGAACACGGGTACCGAGAACCCCAAGACCGAAAAGCCCATGACGATGCGGTCGAGCCAGCTGCCGTGTCGGTAGGCCGCCACAACGCCCAATGGGATGGCGATGATGATGGCGAGCACGAGCGTAAAGAATGCCAGCGAAAGGGTCGGCTCCAGCCGATCGAAGATCAGCTCCGCCACCTGCTTCTTGAAGAAGAACGACTCGCCGAAGTCTCCCTGCAAGGTCTTGCCAATCCAGATCACGAACTGGGTCAGGATCGGTTGGTCCAGCCCCAGGCGCTTGCGGATCTCGGCCACTTGTTCGGTGTTGGCATTGTCGCCGGCGATGATTGCTGCCGGGTCGGAGGGTGTGAGGCGCAGCATCAGGAAGACGAACATCGCAACGATCAACATCACGGGGATCGTCGCCAACAGTCTGCGCAGCACGTAGGTGAACATCGCTAGCCGCATCGTGGAAGCGGCGGCACCCGCTGTTGGGTGCCGCTGCTCGAAATAAGCCTCACTTGAGCGAGATGTTCCAGAACACCGGCGCTGGTGCCTTGAGCATGCCGTCGACGTTCTTGCGCATGACGGCGCCCAGATACCACTGCCCCAGCGGGATGTGCGTTACAACCTCGCCCTCGCGCACAGACACCTGTTCGGCAATGGCCTTCTGCTTGCCGGGATCGGTCTCGCGGGCGAAATCATCGCGCAGCTTTTCCATCTCCGGATCGCACGGCCAACCGAACATCGCCTTGTCGCAGGCCGAATTCATGAAACCGGTGAAAATCGGATTGGTGATATCGATCGATACCCAGGAGGTTAAGAAGGCGTGCCAACCGCCGGCCGTCGGCGGGTCTTTTTTGGCGCGCCGCGCCACCAGCGTCTGCCAGTCCATGGACTGCATGTCGACCTTGAAGCCGGCTTTCTCTAGCAGCGATTTGGCAACGGGTGCCAGGTTGGTCAGGATCTGCAGGTCGGTCGAATGCATGAGCACGATGGGCGTGCCGTCGTAGCCGGCCTCCTTTAGCAACTCCTGGGCTTTCTTGAAGTCGGAGTTGAGGCGGCCGTCCAAGCCTTTCTCCGTGAAGAAGGCCGTGCCACAGGGGAAATAGGAGTTGCAGACCTTATAGTATTTGGGATCGCCGACCACCGCCTCGAGGAAATCCTTCTGGTTGAAGGCATAAAGCAGGGCTTGGCGAACCTTTGCATTGTCGAACGGCTTGGCGGTCCAGTTCGGACGGAAGGTGAATTGGTTGCCGAGCACATTCCAATCGAAGAATTTGACATTGCTGTCGCTGATCGCCAGCGGCAAGAGGTCATGCGGCGGCGCTTCAATGAAGTCGATTTCGCCCGCAAGCAGCGCGTTGATCGCTTGTTGGTGATCCGAGATCGCGCGCCATTCCACGCGATCGACGTTCGCCACCTTGCCACCGGCAAAGCCCGATGCCGGTTCGGAGCGCGGCTTATATTTGTCGAACTTGACGTAGACCGTCTTGTCGCCGGGCTTCCATTCCTCACGCTTGAGGACGAAGGGACCCGAGCCGGTGAAATCCGAAATCTGTGTATTTGGGTCGGTCTCGGCCACGCGCTTTGGCATCATGAAGGGCACGTTGGAGGAGGGCTTGCCCAACCCGAGTAGAACCAGGCCGGTCGGCGACTTGAGCTTCATGATAAAGGTCTTGTCGTCCTTGACCGTCAGGCCGTCGACAAATGTCATGAGTTTCTGGCCGGTGGAATCCTTGGCCGCCCAACGCTTGATCGAGGCGACGCAGTCCTCGGCCGTCACCGGGTGGCCGTCGTGCCATAGGAGACCCTCGCGCAGGGTAAACGTGTGCGTGAGTTGGTCCGGCGAGACCTCGTATTGGCCGACCATCTGCGGCTTGATTTCACCCTTCTCGTCGGCGGCAAACAAGGTGTCGTAGACCATGTAGCCGTGATTGCGAACGATGTAGGCCGTCGTCCAGATCGGATCGAGGATCTTCAGGTCCGAGTGCATCACCGCACGCAACGTTTTCTGGGCATTCGCCGGTACGCTGAGGCCGCTTAGGAGAGCGGCAGCAGCCAAGGCGAACAGGCTTCGGCGCAAATGGCCCATCGTCTACTCCACTGGATTCTGCACAAAAGCTGGCAAGCGGCCCCCGGCCACGCCAGTCGAGCGAATTACACAACGACCGGTCGGCATAAGTCAAAGCATAGATATGGCTTTGAATTTACCAGAATGCCCTTCCAAGCAGCAGCCCCCGGGCCGCCGCCGCCGCGCCGGTGGCTGCGACACCCGCTTCCGTTTTTCCTGCGACCGGCTAGGGTATCGCCCGCAGCTCGCCTTCACGCCGCCAGAGCAGGAAAAAGCATGCCGATCATCAACCGCGTTGCCGCCATGTGCGAGGAGGTTGCGGCTTGGCGCCGCGATTTTCACGCCCACCCCGAAATCGGTTTTGCCGTCGAACGCACGGCGGGCATCGTCGCCGAGAAGCTCAAGGCCTTCGGCTGCGACGCCGTGGTCGCCGGCGTTGGCAAGACCGGCGTGGTCGCCCTGATCAAGGGCCGTCGGCAGGATTCCGGTGCCGTCGTCGGCCTGCGTGCCGACATGGATGCCCTGCCGATCCTGGAGGCGACCGGGGTGCCCTATGCCTCCAAAACCACGGGCAAGATGCACGCCTGCGGTCATGACGGTCACACCGCGATGTTGCTCGGCGCGGCCAGGTATTTGTGCGAAACGCGCAACTTCAATGGCACCGTCGCCGTGATCTTTCAGCCCAATGAAGAAGGCTTGACCGGCGGCTTGGCCATGATCGAGGACGGCCTGATGGAACGCTTCGGCATCCAGCAGGTCTACGGCATGCATACCTCGCCCAATCACGCGCTGGGCTCGTTTGCGATTTGCGCCGGGCCCATGCTGGCGGCGTGTGACAAATTTACCATCGAAATCAAGGGCAAGGGCGCCCATGCGGCCCGGCCGCACGAGGGCATCGATCCCGTGGTGATTGCCGCGCAAACGATCATGGCGCTGCAGACCATCGCCTCGCGCACGATCGACCCGCTCGATGCCGTGGTGGTCTCGACCTGCATGGTGCGCGCCAGCGACGCCTTCAACATCATCCCTGAGAGCGTCGGCCTAACGGGCACCATCCGTTCTTTGAGTAAGGACGTGCGTGCGCAAGCCTTTGCCCGCGTCCGCGCCATTGCCGAGGGTACCGCGGCCAGCTTCGGGGCCACAGCGCAGGCAGATTTCGAGGGGGATGTGCCGGTCACCAACAACGAGGCAGCAAAGACGAACTTCGTCGTCGGCGTCGCCGCGGAGGTCGTCGGTCCCGACAACGTCAAGCAAATGCGGCCGATTATGGGGGCGGAGGACTTTTCGCACATGCTGAACAAGCGCCCGGGCGCCTTCATCATGATCGGCAACGGCATTGGCCCGGGCTTGCACAATCCCGCCTACAACTTCAACGATGAGGCGATCCCGATCGGCGTCTCCTATTGGGCGCGGCTCGCTGAGGCGGCGATGCCGATCTAACCCCTTGTCATTGCCAAGGCGGGTGATCGCGAGGCCCGTTACTTCTTGAGGGCCCGCAAGGCCGCCCGCACCTGCTTCAGGGCGCCATCATTGGCCCTGTCGCGCCGCTGAATGAGCGCAAGCGTGCGCGTCAGGGCCGGCCGGAGCGGACGCGCCACCAGATCGTTGCGGGCATTTTCCTTGGACACGGCGGCGATCGGTACGATCGAGCTGCCAAGACCCGCCGCCACCATGCGTTTGACCGCCTCGAGGTTGTCGAGCTCCATGGCGGGGCGCGCTTCGCCCCCTGCGGTCGAAAGCCACTCGATGATCATGGCGCGCACATGCGCGCGGGCAAACTCAAGCAGCAGCGGATGTTTAAGCAGATAGTGCGGCGTGATGCGTGCCGGCAAGCCGCGGACGTTGGCGGAGAAGATTGCCACCAGGGGTTCGTCGAGCAGCGGCTCGACCTCCAATAAGCGATCGTTCACCGGCAAGCTGACGACGCCCAGATCGATGTCGTTGCGGATGATGCGCTCGACGATTGAGTTGGTGGTGCCGGTCGTCACCACCAGCTCGATCTTGGGTTGCGCGGCGCGCAACTGCTGCAGCAAGGGCGGCAGGTGGTAGATCAGCGCCGTGGTGCTGGAACCGATGCGCACTTGACCAAGCCAACCCTCGCGATGGCGGCGCATGGCGGCGAGCAGCCGCTCTTCGTCTTGCGCAATGCGACGGGCGTGCTCGATCAGCTCGCGACCGGCGGCGGTGGCAAAGGCACGCTTGCCCAGGCGATCGATCAGGCGCACGCCAAGCCGAGCTTCGAGTTCGCGCACCTGTAAGGAGACCGTCGGCTGGGCCAGGTTGAGACGCCGCGCCGCGCGCGTGAAGCTGGCTTGCGCCACGACCTCGCTGAGCGTGCGCAGGTGATCGAGATTGAGGCCGCGCATCTATTTAAATTTCCAATCATATTCATTGAAACAATAAATTTGAACAATTCAAGAGTCCACCCCATCTGACCAGCACTGCTTAAGCCGCTGCCATCGTCACGGTGTGGGTGGCAAACAAGATGGAGACGATCATGAGCACCCTAGCCTTGCCGGGGGCGACGGTAGCCCTGGCGACAGCGGCGCCGGGCCCGCTGCCGCTTGCGGCGGCGCGCGTCAGGCAGAGGACCCACATCCGCCGCTACCTCGGCCGCCAAAGCAGCGCGCGCTCGGTGGTCCTGGGCTTCGACGCCGCCGAGATCGCCGCCCTGGGCCAGGGCAGCTTGCAGCTGCCAACCCACCAGGCGACGCCCACTTTGGCTTGAAAAAAATCTCGAAAGGAGACACCCCCATGTCCACCGTCCTCTCCGGCTTGATGGCCCCGAACCGGCCTGCGCAGGGCCAGCGCCGCGCGCGCACGGGCATCGCCTGGGCGCTGGCCGCCAGCCTCGAGGTGCTGCAACGCATTTTTGCCTACCTGGCCGAGCGTCGCCGCATTGCCCGCACGGTCGCACAACTGCAGGGGCTGAGCGACCGCATGCTGGCCGACATTGGTCTGCAACGTTGCGACATCGCCAGGGTCGCACGCTATGGCCGCGACACCGACGTGCGCTCGTTCCTTGGCGCGATGCGCTGACGGCGCTGGGCAGCGGCGGGGCGAGCCCGCCTTTGCCCCTTTTGCTCAGCCGCTGTAGACGGCAAACTCCGCCCGCGTATCGGCAATTGCGAACCAGCGGTGCTGATCGGCACGGAATTGGCGCCAGTTCTCCAGGATTTTCTTGAACTGGTCGCTTTTGGCCGCCTCCTCGTCCAGAACGGTTTCGAGCGCGGAGCGCAGCGCCTTGATGATTTCCGGGGGCAACACCGACAGCTGCGCGCCGCCCGCCACCACCCGCGCAATCGCTTTGGCATTCTTGGCGTCGTAGGAGGCGAGCATCTCCACCAGCGCATACCAGCAGCCGTATTTGAGCGCCGACTGGTAGGCCGGCGGCAGGGCGCCAAACACCGGCTTTTGAATAAAGAGCTGGTTGGTGGCCTCGAGCTCCATCACGCCGGGCGTGTAGTAGTATTTCGCCACCTTGTGGAAGCCCAGTTTCTCGTCATCGTAGGGTCCAACCCATTCGCAGGCGTCGATGGTGCCCTTTTCCAGGGCCGGATAAATATCGCCGCCCGCGATCTGCTGCGGCACGGCGCCGAGCTTGGCCATCACCCGGCCGCCAAAACCGGCGGTGCGCATCTTGAGACCCTGGAAGTCGGCCGGCGTCTTCAGTTCCTTGCGGAACCAGCCGAACATCTGCCCGCCGGTGTTTCCGGCCGGAAGCGCCACGACGTTGAAGGTGTCGTAGATCTCATCCATCAGCTTGCGGCCGTCGCCGAACAGCAGCCAGGCGTTGTGCTGGCGCGGCGTCAGACCAAAGGGAAGCGAGCCGTCGAAAATCAGCGCCGGGTTCTTGCCGATGTAGTAGCCGGTGTAGGTGTGACCGCATTCCACGGTGCCGTTGGAGACGGCGTCGAGCACCTGTAGGCCGGGCACGATCTCGCCTGCCGCGAAGGTCTGGATCGTGAACTTGCCGTCCGTCATCTCGCCCACGACCTTGGCAATGGTGGCGGAGGCGCCAAACAGCGTGTCGAGGCTCTTAGGAAAACTCGACGTCAGACGCCACTTGACGATTTCGTTGGTCTGCTGCGCAAGCGCCGGGGCCGCGGCCGCGATGGCCGCGCTGGCGGTGGCCAGCCCGCCAAACTGCCGGCGGGACAAAGAGTGAGGCATTGCTGTTTCCTTCCCAAGGTTTCCGGTTCTGACTGACGGTAGCCTAGCACGGGGTGAACGGATAATTACACTTGCCGCCATCTAAAGGAGCCCCTGCGCGCTGTCCAGCCGTGCCCACGGGTCGACGGCGGGCAAAAGGGGCCGCAGGCGTTGCGGCTTAGGGCCATTTGACCACGGGCGGGAGCGAGGAGAGGATGGATTCCACGTTGCCGCCGGTTTTCAGCCCAAACACCGTGCCGCGATCGTAGAGCAGATTGAATTCGACGTAGCGGCCGCGCCGCACCAGCTGGGCTTCGCGTTCGGCGGGGCTCCAGGGCGTGGCAAAATTGCGGCGCACCAGCTCCGGGTAGATTGCCAGAAAGGCGCGGCCGACATCCTGCGTGAAGGCCAGCGCCGCCTCCCAACCGCCGTCGGCCTCCGCGGGCGTCAGATAGTCGAAGAAGATGCCGCCTACCCCGCGCATTTCTTGGCGGTGCGGCAGATAGAAGTACTCCTCACACCAAGCCTTATAGCGGGCGTAATCGGCGAGGCTGTGCGCGGCGCAAGCTTGCTGCATGGCGCCATGAAAGGCGATCGTATCGGCATCCGCTTGTGTGCGTCGCGCCGCGAGCGCGGGCGTCAAATCGGCACCGCCGCCGAACCACCATTTGCTGGTGACGACGAAGCGCGTGTTCAGGTGCGCGGCCGGTACGTGCGGGTTTTGCGGATGCGCAATGAGCGACAGGCCCGAGGCCCAGAACCGCGGATCGTGTTCGGCGCCGGGGATCTGCTTGCGGAACTCCGGGGCGAATTCGCCAAAAACCGTCGATGTATGGATCCCCGCTTTTTCGAACACGCGGCCCTTGAGAAGGGACATGAGGCCGCCGCCGCCGGCAGCACCGCTGTGGTCCGCTCTCGTCCAGGGCGTCGCCACGAAATGGCCGGGCGCCTGTTCGGCCAAGGGTGCCGTGGCGGCGAGCTCCGCCTCGAGGCGCTCGAAGGCGCCGGTGAGGTTGTCGCGCAGCGTCTCAAACCAAAGGCGCGCGCGCTGCTGGCGCTCATCGAGCGAAGTGTCGGCCAAGGTCATCTTCCAATTCCAGTTGCGATGCAGCTGGCGCTAGGTCTGGTGCAAGGTTGACCTTTGTGCTATGAGCTGCCGCGCTCGACGCTACAACATCTCGCGGGAGCATCGCCATGATCGATCGCATCGCGCCTTTGGACCGCTGAGGGTCGCCCGCCTCGCTCCGCGCCGGCGGTGGAGCGCGCACACCCCGCGCGCCGCACGGTTTGCTTGAGACGTTTTAATCTAGCCGCAGTCGTTTTCTCGGCCTCCTGTGCAATCGTCATCCCCATGCGATAGCATGCGCTCGGGGCTGGGAGCGGATCTTTAGGTACCGCAAATGTTCCATTGGTTTGAGTCCCGTATCGACGCCTTCCCCGCGACGCCGCCCGAGCGCCCGCCCGGCACGCTGCTCGCCTACTATGTCTACTTTATTCGCCCCGTCTGGCCGGCGTTTGCCGCGCTGCTGGTTGCGGGCCTGCTCGGGTCGCTGATCGAAGTGGCGCTGATGACCTTTGTCGGCGATCTGGTCGACCTGATGCGGGCCGCACAGTCACCCACCACCTTCATCGGCACGCATGGCACGACGCTGCTGTGGATGGCGTTCGTAGCCGTGCTAGCTCGACCTGTGGTGTCGACGGCCCACGACCTCATCAAGAACCAGATCATCTCGGCGCCGGTCACCAATCGCGTGCGCTGGCTGACGCATCGCTACGTGCTGCGCCAGAGCCTTGGCTTTTTCCAGAACGACTTTGCCGGCCGCGTCGCCAACAAAATCATGCAGGGTGCACCCGCCTTGCGCGATTCGGTTGTGCAAGTGATCGACGCCATTTGGTACGCAGCCGTGCAATGGCTGGGCGCCGCCGTCATCTTTGCGGCCGCCGATTGGCGCTTGCTCGTGCCCTTGCTGCTTTGGCTCGCCGCCTACCTGGTCGCGCTGTGGTATTTTGTGCCGTTGATCAAGGAGCGCTCCACGGAGGCCGCGGAAGCCCGCTCGATGCTGGTTGGGCGCATGGTCGACAGCTACACCAACATTCTCACCGTCAAGCTGTTCGCCCACGCTGAGCGCGAGGACGCCTATGCCCGTTCGGCGTTGCAGGAGCAGATGGGCAAATGGCAGGCGTCGCTGCGTGTGCAGACGGCCATGGAGCTCGTGCTCTACGCCCTCAACGGCGTGCTGATCGTCGGCGCCAGCGGTGTGGCCATTTGGCTTTGGAGCCAGGATCTCGTCAGCATCGGCGCCATTGCCGTCGTCACCGGGCTGGTGATGCGCATCGTTGCCATGTCGGGATGGATTTTGTGGGTGGTCGCCGGCATTTTCGAAAACATGGGCGTGGTGCAGGAGGGCATGGAGACGATCAGCCGCGCCACCGTGGTCGTGGATGGTCCCGACAGCAAACCCCTGGTGGTGCACGCCGGCGAAATCCGCTTCGAAAACATCAGCTTTCATTACGGACTGAGCAGTGGCGCCGGCACGGTCCGGCCCGGCGGGGTGATCCACGACCTGTCGCTGACGATCGCGTCGGGCGAGAAAGTCGGGCTGGTGGGACGGTCGGGCGCCGGCAAGTCGACGCTCGTCAACCTGCTCTTGCGCTTTTACGACCTGGAGGCTGGACGGATCCTGATTGACCGCCAGGACATCGCGGCCGTGACCCAGGACAGCCTGCGTGCGCAGATCGGTATGGTCACACAGGACACCTCCCTGCTGCACCGCTCGGTGCGCGACAATATTCTCTACGGTCGACCAGATGCCGGCGAGGTCGCCGTGGTTGCGGCGGCGCGCAAGGCTCAGGCCGAGGAGTTCATCGGCCGCCTAGAGGACATGAGGGGGCGGGGCGGCTACTTGGCGCACGTCGGCGAGCGGGGGGTAAAACTCTCCGGTGGACAGCGCCAGCGTATCGCCATCGCCCGCGTGCTGCTCAAGGATGCTCCCATCCTTGTGCTCGATGAGGCGACAAGTGCGCTCGATTCGGAAGTGGAAGCCGCCATTCAAGAGCAGCTCTACAACCTGATGGCCGGCAAGACGGTGATTGCCATCGCCCATCGCTTGTCGACCATCGCCGCCATGGATCGCCTGGTGGTGATGGATGAGGGCCGCATCGTCGAGACGGGCAGGCACGCCGAACTGCTGCAGCGGGGTGGCCTCTACGCGGCGCTTTGGGCGCGCCAATCCGGTGGCTTCCTGGCCCGGGAGGCCGCCGAGTAGGCCTGGCGGCCGATTGGAGCGCGTTCGGCGTGCCGCGCTCGCCGGCGTAGCACTGATGCCGGCGGCACCCCATATCAGTGGCTCAGGCAGCCTCAAGCTTGCGGCAAAACAGGTCATGCAACGCGCAGCTCCGAGAAGCAACGCGCTCGAGTCCGAGCGAACCCAGCAATCCCTTGCCAGATTGGAGGCCCTCGCCCAGCTAATGGATGGAGCCTTTGTGATACCCGGCACCAAGATCCGCGTCGGGCTCGACGCCATCATCGGCCTGGTGCCGATCGCCGGCGATCTTATCGCCTCTTTGGTCTCGAGCTATCTGATCTGGGAAGCGCGCCAGCTTGGTGCTTCGCGCTGGGTGATCGGACGCATGATTGCCAACACCACCATCGATACGCTGTTTGGGGTGGTGCCGATCATCGGCGACGCCTTCGACGTCTTGTTCCGGGCAAATCTCAAGAACCTGGCCTTGCTGCGTCGCCATCTTGAGAAACGCGGCCGCCTGGGCGGCGCCCGCGTCATCGAGGGGGAGGCCGTGCGGTTGAATTGAAGCCGCCGGTTTGTCGCAGCGCCTCGCCAAGCACCATGGCCGCGGCGACGGCGACGTTGAGCGAGCGCCGCCCTTCCAGCAAGGGAACGCGCACGCGCGCGTCCGCCGCCGCGTGCACCTCGTGCGGCGCACCGGCACTTTCGCGGCCCACCAGCAGCGTGTCCTCGTGCGAGAACGCAAAGTCGGTGTGGGCCAAGGTGGCATGCGTCGTCAGTAAGACGAGCCGGGAGCCGCGTTGCCGGCGCGCGCTGTCAAAGGCGGCAAAGCTCCTGTGCCGAGCGATTTGAACGTGCTCTAGGTAGTCGAGGCCGGCGCGGCGCAAGGTTCGCTCCGTCATGTCGAAGCCGGTCGGGCCCACGACGTCGACGGGCGTGCCGAGGCAGGCGGCCAAGCGCAAGATCGTGCCCGTATTTTGTGGAATGTCCGGCTGGTAGAGGGCAAGGCGCATGGGGCTTGAGCGTCCGCGTTGGCTGGCATTGTCCCGGCGCCGGCAGGCGTGCGCCAAATTGCCCCCACCGGGGCTCAGCGACAGCCTTGTGCATCCGCGGGAAGAATGCAAAAAGAACGCGCGTCAAAACGTCCTGTTGGGAGCGCCGGGGCGATCACCGACACTTTGCCGCGCAGATTTCGGAGCCGCGCAAATTTCCGACGGCTTCGGAGCTTTCGGGGTGTTGAGCGCAAGCGTGGCGGCATCCGACGCTAGGTTTGTTGCGGCCGGCGGATCGTTCACGGGCGTGAGGGCAGGGGGCAAAAGGAGGCCGATTTGGCAACGGGAACCGTGGAAGAGCCCAACCGGCGCGACTTCATTGTAATCGCCGCCCAGGCTTTTGCCGGCGTCGGCGCTGCCGTGGCGCTCTGGCCCTTCATCCAGCAAATGAATCCGGATGCCTCCACGCAGGCGCTGGCGTCCATCGAGGTCGATTTGAGCCCCGTCAAGGAGGGGCAGGCGATCACGGTTTCCTGGCGCGGCAAGCCGGTGTTCGTGCGCAACCGAACCTCCCAGGAAGTGCAGGCGGCCAAGGAGGTCAAGCTCGCCGACCTGGTCGATCGCTCTGCCCGCAATGACGCCCTGCCGGAAAACACGCCGGCAAGCGATCTCAACCGCACCAAGAAAGGCAAAGAGAACTGGATCGTGCTGGTGGGCATCTGTACGCACCTGGGCTGCATTCCCAAGGGCCAGAGCCTGAACGACAGCCGGGGAGACTATGGCGGTTGGTTCTGTCCCTGCCACGGTTCCCACTACGATACGGCCGGGCGCATCCGCAGGGGTCCCGCCCCGCGCAACCTCGAGGTGCCGACCTACGAGTTCGTGTCCGATAGCAAGATTAAGATCGGGTAAGGGAGCGCGAGATGGCAGGCCACGAATCGACCTACCAGCCAAAGTCGCGCTTCGAGAGATGGCTCGACGAGCGGTTGCCGATCGCGCGCATGATGCACGCGCAATTCGTGGACTTCCCCACGCCGCGCAATATCAACTACCTTTGGACCACGGGAGGGATGCTGGCGTTTTTCCTCGGCGTGCAGATCCTCACCGGCATCGTGCTGGCGATGCACTACCTGCCCTCCGCCAATGACGCCTTTAACAGTGTCGAGGCGATCCGCCGCGACGTGAACTATGGCTGGCTCATTCGCAATCTGCATGCGGTCGGCGCCTCGATGTTCTTTCTGGCCGTCTACATCCACATTGGTCGCGGCCTTTACTACGGCTCCTACAAGGCGCCGCGCGAGGTGCTGTGGATCCTCGGCGTGGTGATCCTGTTGCTGATGATGGCGACGGCGTTCATGGGCTACTCCTTGCCCTGGGGCCAGATGAGCTTCTGGGCCGTGACCGTCATTACCAACCTGTTTTCCTCAATCGATTCGATCGTGCCGGGCCTCGGCACCCGCATCGTGCAGTGGCTGTGGGGTGGCTTTGCGGTATCCGGCACCACGCTCACGCGTTTCTTCAGCCTGCACTACGTGTTGCCGTTCGCCATTGTAGGCGTCGTCATCTTGCACATTTGGGCGCTGCACACGGTCGGGCAGAACAACCCAACCGGCCTCGAAATCAAGACCAAGTCCGACTCGGTGCCGATGTCGCCGCACGCCGTCATGAAGGACATGTTCGGTCTGGCCGTGTTCATGGTCCTGTTCACCTGGTTCGTATTCTTCCTGCCGGACTATCTGGGACACGCGGACAATTACATCGAGGCCAATCCGCTCTCTACGCCGCCGCACATCGTACCCGAGTGGTATTTCTTGCCCTACTACGCCATCCTGCGCGCAATCCCGAACAAGTTGTTGGGCGTGATCGCGATGTTCTCCTCGATCATCCTGCTGTGCTTCGTGCCCTGGCTCGACACCTCGCGGGTCCGCTCCACCAAGTACCGCCCGCTTTATAAGTGGTTTTTTTGGCTCTTCATCATCACGGTGATTGCGCTGGGCTATCTGGGCTCCAAGCCACCGGAGGGTGTCTACGTGTTTTGGGCGCGCATCTTCACCGCCTACTACTTTATCCATCTCTTGCTCGTGCTGCCGATCGTCGGTGTCATCGAGACGCCCTCGCCGCTGCCGCGTTCGATCAGCGAGGCGGTACTCGGCACGTCCGGCGGACATGTCACTGTCGGGGCGCCGAGCGCCCCAGAGAAGCGCTAGGCTGGGGAGCGACATGACCGGACGGTTCGCCTTGAGGCCAGGCCTGACAAGCGTCGGCATCTTGCTCGGCGCGTTCGTCGCGACGCTCGCTGGGCCGGCGCGCGCGGCAGAGGAGGCGCACCCTGAGATCCACCGCCAGCACTGGAGCTTCGGGGGGGTGTTCGGCCATTTTGATGATGCGCAGTTGCAGCGCGGCTTCAAGGTCTACACGGAGGTTTGTTCGCGCTGCCACGGCGTCCGGCGTCTCGCCTTCCGCAATCTGGCGCAGCCTGGGGGGCCGAGTTTTCCCGAGGCTGCAGTCAAGTCGCTGGCGGCAACCTACCAGGTCGACGCCGAGCCCAATGAAGAAGGCAAAATCGGCAAGCGTCCGGCGACGCTGGCCGACCACATCCCGCCCCCTTACCGAAACGACCAAGAGGCCCGCTTTGCCCTTAACGGCGCCCTGCCTCCGGACCTTTCCCTTATTGCCCGCGCCCGCGCCGCCGAGGAGGCCACGCCGTTCTATCGGGTTCCCGACCGGATGCTGCGCGATGTGCTGGCGGCTTACCAGGAGGGCGGCGCCGACTATGTCTACGCCTACCTGACGGGCTACAAGGAGCCCCCGGCCGCCACCAAGCTCGCCGATTTCATGAACTACAACGTTGCCTTCCCTGGTCACCAGACCGCCATGCCCAATCCGTTCCTGGGCGGCGAGGGCATGGTGAAGTACGACGACAACACTCCTGCCACGGTCGACAACTACGCCCGCGACGTTACGGCCTTTCTGGCCTGGGCCGCCGATCCCAGGCTTGAAGAGCGCAAGCGCACGGGGGTGTTGGTGGTGGCCTATATCGTGCTGACCGCCCTGCTGCTCGGTCTCGCCAAGCGCCGCATCTGGCGCGACGTGCACTAATCCCCGGTTGGCTCGAGCCGAGGCTAGATCCAACCGTCGTTGTCGCGCCCACCGATGCCCGTCATTTTACGGCTGAGAAGGCCGTCGGCTGTAAGAACATGCTTTTGACATTGGTGAGGATGGGCCCGTCACGTTCGCTATCGCTGCGCGCAGCGATCCAGGCTGGGTCGGCCTGAAACGTGGTCCACTTTTTTTCGCGATCCGCCATCGATTCCCAGGCCAGCAGGTAGTGCAAATCGTTGTTGCCATCGCCGATCAGTACGGTCCAAAACCCGGCCTGTTTGATGCCGTGCTTCTCCCAGATCTGCAGGGTCTGCGTCTCGAAGCGCTTAAGCAACGCGGGTAGGCGCCCGGGCAGGCAGCTATAGATGCGCAGTTCGTAGATCATGTCCGTCTCCACCATGTTAACGGCCGCGATCCTGTCCCGGCCGCGGGGAGAGCACAAGAGCAGGAGGGATGGCTCGCGCCTGCCCCGAGCCTGGGCAGGCGCGGCGCGTTGTCATAACATGCGATTGCGTCGACGCTTCCAGCCACAAGGGCCAGCCATAGGGGCAAGCCATGACCAAGACCGTGCTCGGGATCATTGGGGGAAGCGGGCTCTATGACATGCCCGCCCTGAAGAGTGTGCACTGGGAAGCCGTCCCCTCACCCTGGGGCCAAGCCTCCGATCAAATCCTGTTCGCCGAGTTCGACGGCTTGCCGCTGCGTTTCCTACCCCGCCACGGCCGCGGCCACAAGCTGCCCCCATCGGCCATCAATTTTCGCGCCAACATCGATGCCTTGAAGCGCGCCGGCGTCACCGACCTGGTCTCGATCTCGGCTTGCGGCTCGCTGAAAGAGGAATTGCCGCCCGGACACTTCGTGCTCATCGACCAGTTCATCGATCGCACCTTCGCGCGCAACAAGAGCTTTTTCGGGCCGGGCTGCGTCGCGCATGTGTCGATGGCCGATCCCGTCAGCCCCGGGCTGGTTGACCGCATCGAGCAGGCGGCCAAGGCCGAAACCATCTCCTACACGCGCGGGGGCACCTATCTGGTGATGGAGGGCCCGCAGTTCTCGACGCGCGCGGAGAGCAATCTTTATCGCAGCTGGGGCTGCTCGGTGATCGGCATGACCAACATGCCCGAGGCCAAACTCGCGCGTGAGGCGGAGATTTGCTACGCCACCGTGGCCATGGTGACGGATTACGATTGTTGGCATGCCGACCACGCCGAGGTCGATGTCGCCGCCGTCATTAAGGTGCTGCACGAAAACGTCGATAAGGCGCACGCGTTGATCGCGCGTTTGGCCCGCGATTTTCCTCGCCAGCACCCACCCTGTCCCATCGGCTCCGATCGCGCCCTCGAGGTTGCCATCATAACGCCGCCGGACGCCCGCGACCCCGCCGTGCTGGCAAAGCTCGATGCCGTGGCCGGGCGGGTTCTCAACGCCAAGGCTGCGTGAGGCACATGCACCCCGACAAGGGGAGCCGGCCTAGGGCCGGGACTCGCAGCCCCGGTGCCGTTTCAACACGCGCTGGGCGGAAGCGGGAAATTTCGCCAACTTGTCTTGTGGCCGCACCGGACGGCGCACCAGCTCACCACCGCAATTGGGACAGCGTCCGCCCGGCAGGCGCTGGGCCGCACACGCGGCGCAGAACGTGCATTCGAACGAGCAGATGAGGGCGTCGGGCGCGTCAGCCGGCAAATCCTTGTCGCAACATTCGCAGTTGGGTCTGAGTTGGAGCATCGGCCTTCCTTTTCTTCTAGACGTGGCTAGCATGCTCGCCCGGTCAACTACAGGCAAGGGAGACCCCCCATGACTTTTGCAGAACTCATCGACCGCTTTGCCACCGCGGCGGCGGCCGGTGATGGCGACGGATTGGCCGATCTGTTCACGCCGGAGGGCACCTACGACGACTACTTCTTCGGACCGTGCAGCGGTCACGCGGCGATCAAGCAGATGCTGGTGCATTTTGCCGAGGGAGGGCGCAAGTTTCGTTGGGAATTCTACGATCCCGTGCTTGCCGGGCAAACCGGCTACGCCAGCTATCGCTTCAGTTTCGAGTCCACGCGTCCGGAGGCCAAAGGCGCGCGCGTGGCCTTCGATGGCATCGGCCGGTTCGATCTCGAGGGCGACCGCATCAAACGGTACTCGGAGGTTTTTGACCGCGGCATGGCGCTCGCGCAGCAGGCCTTCGAGCCCGAGCGGCTGGTGAAAATCGTGCTCAAATACGCAAACGCCCTCAAGAACCGCCCCGATTGGGCTACGCATGCGAAATGAACGGCCGCGCTTTTGAAGGGCCCGTTTGGGCCTTGGGTCCGGGCCTTGGCGGCTGGTCTGGGGATAACGGGGAAAGCGCCGGCCGCGGGCGGCCTGGCCGGCGATCAAATCTTACTAGGAATGGCCTCTCGCCGGGCTCCATCGCAAGAGGTGTGCATACTCCCTTTGTCGTTTCGCGCGGGACATCGGTTGCCGCCGCCAACGCTGGTGGACTTGGCGCTGGCGGCCTGCGCCTAACCCATCGGTTCTCGAAGGGGCCCATGGGCGCCGACGCGTGGGGAGTAAGGCGGGCCGGCCAAGGCCGCGCGCACCGCCGACCTGAGCGCGCTGGCGGCCGCTCAGTGTGGCGGCCGCGTGCGCCTACGCGCGGGCGCTAGGCCGAGACGCTGTTGCGCAAGGCTCGGCTTTCCTAGATGCCTTGATCGGTGCGGCCGCCCGGTCCCTGGCGGCTGCTTGTCCGTCGTCCTGCCAGGCACGGCTCGTTGCCCAGCGGCTGGTGATGAGCCCTGGTGGGCAGCGCTCCTCTGCGGTGGCGAGCAACGATGCCAGCCATCCTCCCGCGTGGGCCGCCGTCAGGTAGGCGATCGGAGCCGCCAGCACCAGGCCTAGAATGATCGGGCTCATCCAGGCAAACACGGCCGGCGAAATGATCCAGCACACCGCTGCCCCGGCGATGCCCCAGAGCGTATGCCAACGATGTTGGCGCCAAAGGTGGGAAAGCTCGTGGTCGGCGTCGACGCGACGCTGGGCGCCCCAGCCGGCATCGCGGCCCAGCAGAATGCTGACGACCGCGCTCGTTTGCGACAGCATGAGCAATGGCGCAATCAGCGTGGAGAGGACCGATTCCACGAGCACGCCGCCGACGATGCGGGCAAGGCCGCCGTTGTGTCGGCGTTCGGGGCCATTGCGCAGAGCCCAGACGCCCCCCAACACCTTTGGTAGGTGCACGACGAGGACCGTGACCAGGAAGAGGGTGAGCGCCTTCTGGGCGTCAAAAACCGGCCACTTGGGAAACAGCGAGACCTCGCTGCCGAAGTAGGTCGGGGTGGCATATTTGGCCTGCACGGCAAGCACGATGCCAACCAGCAGCGTCAATGCCCAGATCGGCGAGGCGAGATAGGAAAACGCGCCCATGGCCAGATGCACGCGGCTGAGCAGCGGCAGGCCGCGCACGCCAAGCAGGCGCACGTGCTGCAAGTTGCCCTGGGCCCAGCGTCGATCGCGGACGATCAGGTCTTTGAGCGTCGGCGGACACCCCTCATAGGAGCCGCC
>Ga0134122_10000417_pt1 | contig 28392 bp, 26 predicted proteins | sample KB302_FD_96461 | JGI IMG/M metagenome (GOLD analysis project Ga0134122, IMG submission 96461) | Terrestrial soil microbial communities without Nitrogen fertilizer from Kellogg Biological Station, Michigan, USA - KB3-0-2 | ecosystem: Environmental > Terrestrial > Soil > Unclassified ...
AGGCCCAGGCCGACGCCCGGGCCCTCGCGTCCGCTGTCAGCATCTATTCCGCACACATGGGCACGCTCCCCACGGCCCTGACGAACCTCACCTCGGTCGTGACCAACTCGCTCGGCCAGCCGGCCGGTCCCTTCCTCGCCAGCGTGCCGGCGGGGCCCGCGGGCTGGGGCACCTACGTCTACACCCCGGTGGCGTCCGCCGGTACCTTCACCATCAGCAACTCCGGCGACAGCACCAGCGTCTCCGTTCCGTAGTCACTCCAGCAGGGTTGACCACTCGGGGGAGGCGGGCATGTCCCGCCTCCCCCGACGCACGTCGGCGGCTGACGTGCTCAGAGTCTGAGGGAACTGCCCGGTAGTGCAGATATGATCAGGATCGACGTGCACAGGATCCAGGGCAAGGCCGGATGATGCCACTGCCGCTAGCTCTGGCGTTCGCCTTCCTCTTCGGCCTCAGCGTTGGCAGCTTCTTGAACGTGGTGATCGCCCGTTTGCCCGCCGGCCGAAGCATCGTTCGTCCTGGATCCTCTTGTCCGCGGTGCGGAAGCGCGATTGCCTGGTACGACAACGTCCCCCTGCTGTCGTACGCACTGCTCCGGGCTCGCTGTCGCAGCTGCCAGGCCTGGATCTCGTGGCGCTACCCCGCGATCGAATTCACGTGTGGAGCACTCTTCGCGCTTGCCTATCTGTCCTTCGGCTCGAGTCCTCAGCTCGTCGCCGCCTTGATCTTCCTCGCCGGGCTCGTCGCGATCACGTGGATCGACCTCGACCATCAGATCATCCCCGACGTGCTCAGCCTGCCGGGCATCGTCCTGGGGTTGTTGCTGAGCCTCGCTCCGGGCGGCATTGGATGGAAGGACGCGCTCGTCGGAACGATCGTGGGAGGGGGCTTGTTCGTGCTGATCATCGTGGGCAGCGCGCTGATCATCGGTCAGCCTGGCATGGGCGTCGGCGACGTGAAGCTCGGCGCCATGATCGGGGCATTCCTGGGCTGGAAGCTCGTGCTCCTCAGCATCTTGCTCTCGGTTCTGATCGGTGGCCCTCTGGCGGCGGCATTGCTCGCCACCGGCCGGAAAGGCAGGAAGGATCCGGTCCCTTTCGGGCCATTCCTCGCGATGGGAGGAATGATCAGCCTCTTCTGTGGCAACGCGCTTCTCGCGTGGTATTTCGGGCAGTTTCTCGCAGAGTGAATCGGCCGTCGCCGGGCTGACGTCACCCCTGTCCCGCTTTACAACAAGACCACCGCGCAGCGACCGCCTCCGTCGCTGCCGATGACGCCTTTGGTCACCCACCACTGGCAGTCTGGAATGCCGTGCGGAGCCCAACGCGTCGGCGTGACTGATCCATGTGGGATAGCTCCGCAACTGCTTGAATTGGCTGTGAGTTCCAGGGGTGATCGCCTCGTCCACGGCATCGGACGCGATTCCGGAGGCCTGCCCCTGAGTCCGACATCCGGAGCCGATGTGGTCCCCTTCTTGCTATCTCTTCTCTCCGTCATGGGCACGGATCGTCGGTCCCACAGGCAGCCACGGAGCGCGGAGTCCGGGTACTCCTTCGTGGAGCTGGTGATCACGGTTGGGATGATCCTGGTCCTGACCACCTGGGCCATGCCCTCGTTCCTGAACTACTATCGAAGCGCTCGCGTTCGCGCGGGGGCGCAGGCCGTCAGCGCGTACCTGAACGAAGCCCGGCAGCTCGCGATCCGGAACAACTCGCCGGTATGCGTGGTCCGCAGCTCCACCAGCACGATGCAGTTCCGCACCGCGACCGGTACGACCTGCAACGCCACCGTCATCGCCGCGGCCGGCCTCGCCAACTCGTCCAGCAACATCCGGCTTCCCGACAACGTCACGCTGAGCACCACCACCGTGATCTTCGGGAACCTCGGTAACGCCAATACCGCCGGCTCCTATACGGTCACTGACGCGGTCAGCAGCCGAACCCTGACCGTAACCGTCGCCGGTTCCGGTCGGGTCACGGTCGGCCCGTAGACGGTGCCAGTGCATTCGCTCCTGTCCGGGGAGCGAGGCCTGACGCTCGCGGAGATTCTCCCCGCGCTCGCCTTGCTCTCCCTCGGTCTCGTCGCGATGATCACCCTGCTTCCACCGGCAGCGTCGGGAATTCGTGAAGGCGAGCATCGCTCACGAGCGATCTTCCTCGCCTCGCAGCGGCTCGAGCACGTGCGACACACCGTGGGCCGGTCGACGCCCGACACGGATCCTCTCGTGACCGCCCACATCGCGTTCCCGGACGAGCCCACGCTCGCCGCACCCAATACCGCATTCAACCGCTCGGTTCGCGTCGTGGATTGCGGCCAGCTCCAGGGGTGCTCTGGCGTCAACAGCCCCGGGCTTCGCCAGGTCTCGGTGACCGTGGGTTACCCCGGGACCGCCACCGAAAGCGCGGCGGCACAGCGCGGTGCCGTGATCCTCACTACCTACATCGGCTCTCGGTGACGAACCTCTCCGCGGACTCCAAGAGAGTGCACCGCCAGCGTGGCGCGGTCCTGCCGCTCGCGATGTTGATCCTGCTCGTCCTCTCGGCCGTCCTGCTGGGTCTGGCTTCGCTCACCGGCCAGGAGCCGCTCGCGGCGCGGAATCACATGCTCGTGGCGCAATCTCAAGGGATGGCGGAGGCCGGGCTCGACCGCGCTCTCTGGGCACTCTCGGCTCCGGACGCGGCGGACGGGGTGGCATGGGCGGCACCGGTCCCCGCGCCCTACGATGGCAGCCGTCTGGTCGACGTGATGGTCGATGGCCTCCCGCTGGGAGCTTTCCGCCTCACGATCAGCGGAACCGGCGACCGACAGCGGCACGTCGTCGTCACGGGATTCGCCCCCGGCACTCCGGGTCAGCTTGGCCAGGCCCGCCAGGACATCAGCGCGACCGCCATCCGTCTTCGCTTCCCCTCGCTGCCGGCCGGGCTTACCGTCCGCGGCACCCTGCAGGTCGGACCCGGTGTCGTGATCGACGCGGCCGACGATGGGTCGTGTGGGAGTGCGGCCGGGACCTGGTCCAGCGGAGTCACCACGCTCGGCCCCGGCAGCCAGGTCCGGGGACGCGGGGGCGACCCGATGGCGCCGAACGGCTCGGCGGACCTTCGTCAGGCTCAGGATCCGGGACTCTTCGACGCACTGACGTTCGACGCGGCCGAGATGAGCGCCTTCAAGGCCCTCGCGAGGGCTCGGGGCACCTACTATCAGGGCGCGGTCACCTTCGACTCGACCCGGCCGATCTCCGACGGACTCGTCTTCGTGGACACAGTGAGCGGGCAGCCGGTCTCACCTGCGACACCGGCCGCCGACCTGGCCGCGGTCAGGGTGCGCGACGGCGCGGCCACCGATCCGAACCGAATCGTTCGCGGCTGGATCGTGGTCAACGGAAGCTTGGCGATCGAGGGTGACCTCACCCTCCAAGGGCTCGCGTTCGCCGCGGATCGATTCAGCCAGTCCGGAACCTCCCAGATACGGGGGGCGGCGGTCGCCGGTCATGTTCGGAGCACTACCCCGAGCCTCATCGAGGCTCGACCGGGGGCGGCCCCGGCCCTGACCTGGAGCTGCGAGACAGCCAAAGCCGGTGGCGGGCGCATCCCTCAGCGGTGGATGGTCAAGCCCGGAACCTACCGGGAAGCGGTCAGCTAGGCGGTGCCAAATGGACCCCATCGAGACCGCTACCAACCCATTCCGACCCCCAATAGGTCGGGGCCACAGGAGCGCGAAACCGCATCATCTGGCGCAAGAAGTGTTGACAGTATAAATAAGACCCCGTTATAAACTGTCATCACAACAGGGAGTTTCCTTCCACAATGCACCGGGCTGACAGCTGATTCGCGGCAACGGTAGCGAACTCAGAGTCAGGAGAAGGCCGGGAGCCGAATATGGCGCTGTTTGGACTCGGTAAGAAGCCGACGACGTTCGGGCTCGACATTGGGACCAGCGCGGTCAAGCTCGTCGAGTTGGCACAGAGCAAGGGAGGCCTCGCACTGAAATCTTTTGCGAGTGTACCCCTCCCGCGCGACGTCATCGCGGAAGGCACGATCCGCGAGCCCCAGGTCGTTTCCGACGCCATCAAGGAGTGCATCGAGAAGGCTGGGGTCAGCGGAACCAGCGCGGTCATCTCGGTCTCCGGGCGTGAGGCGATCGTGAAGCGAGTTCCGCTTCCCAAGGTCACCGCAAAAGAGCTTGGTGACGCGATCCAGCTCGAGGCGGAGCACCACATCCCCTTCGCGATCGACGACGTGTTCCTGGACTACCAGGTCGTAAGCCAGTCCGCCAACGCCATGTCGGTGGTTCTCGTGGCCACGAAGAAGGTCAAAGTCCTCGAGTACGTCGCCGCGGTGGAAGCGGCGGGTCTGGATGCGGTGGTGGTGGACCTCGATGCCTTCGCCATTCAGAACCAGTTCGAGCAGAGCAGCCCGGGGGACGGGACCGACGCGGTCGCCCTGATCGACATCGGCGCCAGCGTCATGAAGACCAACGTGATCTATGGGGGAGCCTGCATCTTCGCTCGTGACGTCCCGTTCGGGGGCAACAACTATACCGACGCGATAGCCCAGCGCCTCAGCATCTCCACCGAGATGGCGGAGGCGGCCAAGCAGGGCCGTGAGGTCGGGGTGAACTGGGATGACCTCGTTCCGGCGCTAGAAGCGGTGTCGCGCGAGCTCTCACTCGAGGTCCAACGCACCTTCGACTACTTCGCCTCGACCGCAGAGTCGGAGCGAATCGGCAAGATCGTCCTGTCCGGAGGCTGCTCGAAGCTGACGGGCCTCGACGACTTCCTCGGATCGTCCTGGGGCGTGCCGGTGGAACTGGCCCGTCCCTTCCAGGGCATCGAGCACGATGCCGCCCAGTTCGCCGACGAGGACCCGGAGCAGATCGGCCCCGTCCTGGCGGTGGCGGTCGGGCTCGCCCTCCGTCGTCCGGGAGACAAGCCGGCATGATCAAGGTCAACCTCGCCCCTCCAACGACCAAACGGCCCCGTCGGGCGGCTGCCGCCGGTCCCGAGCTGAACCTCGGGATCCTCTTCGGCGGCATCCTGGCGGTCCTGGTCCTGATCATCGGCGGTTGGTGGCTCGCCATGTCCCTGGAGGACCGCCGCCTGACCGCCGAGATCGAGAACAACCGCCGAGAGCTCGAACGGCTCAAGCCGATCATCGCGGCCGGCCAGCGCTACCGGCGGGAGCGGGACGAGCTGGAGAAACGACTGAACGCCATCGAAACGGTCGCGCGCAACCAGGCCCGACCGGTCTATCTGCTGGATTCAATGGCTGACACCCTTCCTCCGGATCTCTGGCTGACCCGTCTGGAGGAGCGAGGGCCGAGCTTGCGAATCGCGGGCACGACCTACTCCTCGGTAGCACTCTCCGACTTCATGGCCAACCTCAAGGCCTCAGGGCGATTCAAGGACGTCGATCTCGTGGACGCCAAGCAGGACCTCAGCAAATCCCCCCGGACGATCACCTTCGAGGTGACGTGCCGGTTCGAGATCTAGCCCATGGCTCTGCTCGATCCCATCACAAACGCTCCCAAGAACCAGAAGATCGCTCTGGGTGTAATGGCGTGTGTCGTCATTGCCGCGCTCGGGTATTTCCTGCTGCTCTCACCCAAGCAAGCCGAGCGGGACGCGCTCCGGCAGCAGAGTGAGCAGGTTCGGGCGGAGCTCGCTCAGGCCCAGGCCTTGGAGGCCAGCCTACGCGGTTTCCGAGCCCAGGCTGAGGCGCTTCGCAAGAAGCTCGAGGCGGCTCAGGAACGCCTCCCCACCCAGAAGGAAATGCCGGCCCTGTATCGCCAGATATCGGACCTCGCCTTCCAGTCCGGGCTTGCCCTGGCCGTCTTCACGCCAAGGGCTCCGGAAGAGAAGGAGATCTTCTTCGATGTCCCCATCACGGTGAACGCCGAGGGGAACTACCATCAGTTTGGCAATTTTCTCGCTCGCATGGGCCGCATGCCTCGGATCGTGAACCTCACCGACTGGCGGCTGCTGGGCATCGACCGGCCCACCGGCACCATCCGAGCCGAGATCACGCTTATGACCTACATCTTCCGGCCCGAGGGCGCGCCGCCGCCGAAGACGACCGGGACGCCGGGACAGCCGGCTGGGGCGAATCGATGAGCGCTATGCCGAAGGCTTCGGGGTGGGCTGTTCTGGTCGGCACGACCGTCGTCCTTCTGGCGGGCTGCGGGGGCGGTGCACCGCCGACTCCGCCTCCGGTCGCGGTTGCGCCCACGACTCCCGCGCCGGTGGTGCGACCCAAGGAGCCAGATGCCGGTAAGACGCTCCAGCCGATCGCGTACGAGCCCAAGGGCCGGCGCGATCCGTTCACGCCCATCTTCCTTGGCAAGGACAACGCGGCTCTCTCGGTCAGCGCGGTCAAGCTGACGGGTATCGTCGGCGGTCCTGGCAGTTTGACGGCCCTCGTCGAGGCGCCGGACGGCATCGGATACATCCTCAAGCCCGGGGACGCCCTGGGCGACGGGCGCGTCACTGGGATCACACCGAACTCGGTCACGTTCGCCGTCTCGGCCCGGGGCTCGCAGAGCGCCTCCAGCCTGACGCTGCGTCTGCCGGAGAACCAGTAAAGGTATGAGGGGGGGGACCGACCTGATGAGAAGCGTGCGGATAGCCGGTCTTGTCGTGGCACTGTCTCTGGCGGTGACTGGGATCGGCTCTAGCCAGACGGCCGATTCCCCGATCCGGCTCACAGACATCAGCATCGAGCGGGCGTCGGATGGCGCTTCCGTCACGGTCAAGACCAGCGGCCCGGCTCAGTACGAGGCCAAGCTCATCGATACGCCCACCCGACTCGTCATCGACGTCGCGGGGGCTACCTACGGCTCCTCGAAGGCTCGCTGGACCTCCGGAGTCGAGCCGGTCAAGGAAGTACGGGCCAGCCAGTTCCGGAAGGGTATCGCGCGGGTCGTGGTCGAGATGACCCAGAAGACCGTCGGCTATCACATCGATGAGACACCGTCCGGCCTCGTGATCGCGGTTGATGGCGGCGGAGCCGCCGCCTCGTCGGAAACCAAGTCCAACGCAAAGATGGCGATCGCTTCGGCCGAACCCCCGAAGGCGGCCCCCAAGCCCGCAGCGGCGTCCAAGCCGGCCCCGGTGACGCCGGTGGAAGTAGCCAAGGTGGCGGACAAGTCGCCCGCGGTTACCGCCAGCGCCACGGATCCGTCGGAGGCCGCCCCGAAGGCACCCAAGCCGGCGGTCCTGGCGGCCGCGAAGCCGGCTGACAAGCCGGCGCCCAGCCCGTCGGTAGCAAAAGAGCCCGCCCCTTCGCCTCGATCGCCCATCGTCACTGCCGCCGCTGCGGTGCCCGTCCCGGTGCCGCCGGTTACACCGCCGACGCCCGTCGCTCCTGCGCGCCTGATGGTCGCGCAGGCGACTCCGACGACGCCCCCGCCGCCTCCGGCCTCCGCTCCGACGTCGGGTGAGAAGCTGATCTCGCTCGACTTCAAGGACGCCGACGTGGTCAACCTGCTCCGGATCCTCGCCGCCGAGAGCGGGAGGAACATCGTCGCCGGCGACGACGTCAAGGGCCGGGTATCCATCTCCCTCAAGAACGTGACGTGGGAACAGGCGCTCGACACGATCCTCGAGGTCAGAGGACTCGCGAAGGTCGAGAAGGACGGCGTCATCCGCATCGTCTCCCTCGAGCAGCTGACGAAGGAGAAGGAGGCGCAGGCGCGGGTCGAGGCCGCCCGGCGCAACGCGGAGATCGAAACCCGTACCAAGCTCGCGGAGGCCCAGCTCAAGGAAACCGAGCTCGCTTCCAAGAAGCTGGCCGCCGATGCGGCGGCGGCGGAGCAGGCCGCGCGGGGTCCCCTCCGGGAGGAAGTCATCCGGCTGTCCTACGCGGATCCCGAGGACGTTGCCCGCACCCTCCAGGGCATCCTGGGTATCCCACCCGAGGGCACGCAGGCCGTGCCGGCCACGATCATCCCCAGTGTCCCGGCCGAGCCGACGGTCGTTCCCTCAATGGGTGGGCCTCCGAATCCGGCCCTGGGCCGCATCCCACCGCCCAACGCTCCATATCCGCCACCCTACGCGCCCGGGAATACCCAGCCGGTCGTATCGGTGAGCCAGGACGTGCTGGCGAAGGGAATCACCGTCCGGGCCAACAAGGCGACGAACAGCATCTTCATCCGGCACTACGAGGCCGACCTCGAGCGGATCAAGAAGCTGATCCGTGAGCAGCTCGACGTCCCGCTTCCTCAGATCAAGATCGAGGCTCGAATGGAGATCCTCGACCGGAACTCGCTCGAGGCCATCGGCGTGCAGTGGGGCGGTGCGGCCGCCAAGAATGTGGGCACCAACACGCTCATCGGCCAGGGATTCGGCTCGGCAGCAGACGCCACGCGCGCCGGCATCGCGCCGTCCAACTTCTCGGCCGTGAACCCGAACCTCGCGCTCGGCTCCCTGCTACCCGTGGCGGCCGGGACGGGTCTTTCTACCGGCGGCAACCTCGTGAATCTGCCGTTCAACGCGCTGCCCAACGCCCTCGGCAATACGCCAGCGGGTGGTATCGCCTTCGGTATCGTCGGTACCCGGCTCAACATCAACCTCGCGCTACAGGCTCTGTCGCAGCTGGGCAAGACCCGGACGCTGGCTCACCCCGAGATCGTGACGGTCGAGAACAACAAGGCCACCTTCAGCCTCGGCGAGGAAATACCGTACGCCACGGTGAGCTCGGCCGGCACCCAGGTGCAGTTCAAGGAAGCCGTCCTGCGGCTCGAGGTGACTCCGACTGTCATTCGTGAGACTATCAACGGCCGGGAGATCCGGAAGGTGAAGATGGCCGTCATCGTGGAGAACAACTCGCGAGGCGACCTGATCGCGTTCGGTACCGATACCGCGGTGCCGATCATCAACAAGCGTAAGGCGGAGACCCAGGTGCTGGTTCGGGAGGGTGACCGACTCGTGATCGGCGGAGTGACCCAGAACGTGCAGCAGAAGACCATCCGCAAGGTCCCCCTGATGGGCGACATCCCGGTGCTCGGCTGGCTCTTCAAGCAGCGCGAGGACTTCGAGACCGGGCGCGAGCTGGTGGTGTTCCTGACTCCGACCATTCTGCGGACGGACGGCGCGCAGCCCGTCGCCGGAAGGTAGGTGAGCGGGCGGTTCCGCTTCCTCACCGCCGGAGAGTCTCACGGTGAGGCGCTGACCGCCGTCATCGATGGAACTCCGGCGGGTCTCCCGCTCACGGAGTCGGACGTCAACGGCGATCTCGGCCGTCGCCAGCGCGGCTACGGCCGGGGCGGCCGCATGAAGATCGAGCAGGATCAGGTCCACATCTCGGCCGGCGTCCGGTGGGGCCTCACCCTCGGCAGTCCCATCACACTCACCATCCGCAACCGGGACTGGGAGAACTGGCAGCAGACCATGTCGGTGGGGCCCCCGCCCGCTGGCGCGGCCCCGAAGATGGTCACCCGCCCCCGCCCCGGCCACGCCGATCTGGCCGGGGCCATGAAGTACGGCCATCACGATATCCGAAATGTGCTCGAGCGCTCCAGCGCGCGCGAGACGACCGCGCGGGTCGCGGTGGCGGGCGTCGCGAAGCGGCTCCTCGCCGAGTTCGGCATCACGATCCTGAGCCACGTGACCGAGATCGGCGGCGTCCATATCGGAGCGCTGGAGGCGCCTTGGGAAGCCATCCGTCAGCGCGCCGAGGCGAGCGAGGTGCGCTGTGCGGACCCCCAGGCCGAGACGGCCATGATCGAGGCCATCGACCGGGCCAAGGCCGCGGGCGACACCCTTGGCGGGGTCTTCGAGGTCGTGGCCCTCGGCTGTCCAGTGGGGCTCGGCTCTTACGTGCAATGGGACCGGAAGCTGGACGGCCTGCTTGCCAGGGCGTTCTGCTCGATCCACGCCATCAAGGGCGCCGAGATCGGCATGGGGTTCGAGGCCTCGCGCCGGCCGGGCTCCCAGGTCCACGACGAGATCCTCTTCGACAAGGAAGCGGGCTTCCACCGTGGCTCGAACAGCGCGGGAGGCCTGGAGGGAGGCGTCACCAACGGGCAGCCGGTGGTTGTTCGTGCCGCGATGAAGCCGATCTCGACCCTGCGCAAGCCCCTCCGGTCCGTCGACCTGGACACCCGGGAGGCCGTCGAGGCAGTGGTGGAGCGCAGCGACGTCTGTGCGGTGCCCGCCGCGGGCGTCGTCGGGGAAGCCATGATGGCCATCGTCCTGGCGGAAGCTTTCCTGGAGAAGTTCGGCGGGGACAGCGTAGAGGAAATCCGCCGGAACCATCAGGGATATCTGGAGTACCTCAAAGGCTGGTAGTCTGGGCCGCACAGGCCCGGCCATGATCGAGATCTCCGTCAGCCTCGGCTCCCGCTCGTATCCGATCCTGGTGGGCGCGGGAACCCTTTCCACGGTCGGGCCCGAGCTCGCGAAGCGGGGCGTCGGCCGACGTGTCGTCCTGATCACCGACGCCGCCATCTCTCGTCTCCATGGAGATCCGGTCCGCCGGAGCCTGATCGAGGCGGGCTTCGACGTGACCCAGGTTGACATCCCCGAGGGAGAGCAAGCCAAGCGGCTGGACGTGGCCAGCGACCTGTGGGATCGCCTCCTCGATCTGGGCTGCGACCGCAGCTCGACGGTGGTCGCGCTCGGCGGGGGCGCGGTCGGAGATCTCGCTGGATTCGTCGCCGCAACCTACATGCGCGGCATGAACTTCGTCCAGGTCCCCACGACCCTTCTGGCCCAGGTCGATGCGTCGATCGGCGGCAAGACCGCGATCGACCATCCCCACGGCAAGAACCTGATCGGAGCCTTCCATCAGCCGCGCATGGTGATCGTGGATCCGCAGACCCTCACGACACTTTCCGAGCGAGAGTTCCGCTCCGGGCTGGCCGAGGTCATCAAGCACGGCATCGTGCTGGACGCCGCCTATTTCCAGGACCTGGAGGCGAGCATTCCCGCGCTGATGGCCCGTGACCTCTCAACTCTGGATCGGGTTGTGGCGGGCTCCTGCCGGCTCAAAGCCGCGGTGGTCGAGCGCGACGAGCAGGAGGCCGAGCTCCGCTGGGTGCTGAACTACGGGCACACCGTCGGCCATGCCCTCGAGGCCGCCACCGGCTTTCGGCGGTGGGCCCACGGAGAGGCGGTCTCACTGGGGATGGTCGCGGAGGCCCGCCTGGCCGAGCGTCTCGGCGTGGGCAGCGCGGCGACGACCGAGCGCCAGCGCCGACTGCTGGACGCAGTGGGCCTTCCGGTCAAGGGCCATGCGACGGACCCTGCCGTGGTGATCGAGGCCCTGTCGCGCGACAAGAAGCGCCGCGACGGTCGTGTCTCCTTCGTCCTCGCCCCGGAGATCGGCGCATTCCGGATCGTCCCCGACGTGCCGCCGGACGCGATCCGGCGGGTCCTCGAAGAGCTCGTCTAGCCGCCGGCCCTACCTGCCCAGCAGGCGGAGCGCCCGCTCGAGGTTCTGACGCGCCTCCCTGAACTCGGGGGCGGCTGCAACCGCCGCCTGGAAGTGGGCGACCGCTTCCGCCGCTTGACCGGTCTGCACTAGGGCCAACCCCAGGTTGTTCTGAGCCTCCGCCGAGCCGGGGTCGAGGCGCACCGCTTCCGCGAACTCGGCCCGGGCCTCCCCGATCCGACCGCTCCTCGCCAGGGCCACGCCCAGGCCGTTGTGAGCGCCCGCCGATCGTGACTCGATCTCGATGGCGGCCCGAAATTCCTGGAGCGCCTCGTCCAGCCGGCCCTGGCCCTCCAGCGTTGCGGCCAGACCGAGATGGGCCGGAGCCGAGCGCGGTCTCAGCTGGAGCGCTCGCCGGAAGTGCTGCTCGGCGTCCGCGCTCCGACCTTGCGCCGCACGGATCAGGGCGAGGTTCAGATGGGCTTCCGGAAAGTCGGGCTTGAGGCGCAGACCGCGCTCCGATGATTGGGCCGCCTCGGCGAGCCGCCCCCTTGCGCGCAACGCCGAGCCGAGGTTCGACGCCGCGGTGGGCGACTCCGGGTCGACGCGCACCGCACGCTGCCACAACCGCAGGTCGTCGTGCCAGATCTGGACCTGGGTCCAGGTGATCGACGCGAACCCCGCGATGGCGAGACCGATCACCAGCCCCGCCCCCGTGGCGAATGCGCGGCGGCCGAGACCCGAGCCACTCCTCACGGTCCGGGCGATCCAGACCACCGCGGCGCCCAGCAGCATCGAAAACGGAAGCGCCGGAAGGTAGCTGTAGCGGTCCGGGGCGAGGTCCGCACCCAGCCGGAGCGCGACGCTCGTCGGCGCCAGCATGATCACGGAGCAGACCCACGTCGCGAGGCCGGCGGGCCAGCGACGACGCGCCAGGATCAGGAGCGCGGTCACGAGCAGACTGGCCACCAGCGCGAGGCCAAAGCGGGGCTCGGAGAGGGAGACCTGGGACGGCATCTCGTAGAGCGGCGAGAGCGACATCGGCCAGAGGGCGCGGAGCGGGTAGATGCAGAAGCTGTAGGCGGCGACCGCGACCCGCGCGACGACCCCGTAGCTGTCCGGACCGGTGAGCTGCGCGCCCTGCCCGAGCGCGATCGCGATGACCATGGCGCCGGCAACCGAGACCAGGAAGAGCGCCACTTTCTCCCGGAGCAGTCGGCCCACCCCCACCCGCGCGAGCCGACGCAGAGGATACACGTCCAGCACCAGCAGGATGGCGGGTAGCGTGACCGCGACCCCTTTGGACAGGATGCCGGCCGCCAGCCCAGCCGCGCTGGCAACGAGCAGGCCCGGACGGGCCGCCGTCCCCTCGCCCTCGACTGCCTTCAGATAGAGCCAGGTGGCCAGCAGGACGAAGGTGCCGCAGAGCACGTCGGCACGCCCCGTGATCCAGGCCACGGACTCGACGCGGAGGGGGTGAAGGCCCCAGAGCAGTGCGGCAGCAGCGGCCCCGATGGACAGATCGGAGGGCCGCTGACCCTCCCATCGGCCGGCCCGGGCTTCCAGGAGGCGCCGCGCCACGAGGTAGACGACCACCGCGTTCCCCGCGTGCAGCAGCACGTTGGCCAGGTGATAACCCCACGGGTTCATCCCGCCCAAGGCGTGGTTGAGGCTCCAGCTGAGCCGCGTCAGGGGGATGTAGTGGCCGAACAGCGTGCTGGTCAGAGCCGCGCGAGCACGCCCCCAAGCCGAGCCGCCCCGGAAGCTCGGGTTGTCCTGGAAGTTGACGTTGTCGTCCCAGTTGAGGAAGGCCCCCGACACCGCCGGCAGGAAGCAGACCAGGGTCAGGAAGAACACCAGTGCGGGGAGCCAATGGGGAGCCGCTCGGGGGGTCGACACCACTGCCACAAATCTCCCACGACGAACGCCCCTGGACCAAGCGGAAAGGGGCCGCAGGCTATCGGAATGATTGACTCTGCAGGGCCTGCCGCGTATAACGAGTGATGGATGGCTAACCCGGTCTCTCCGGTCGGTGGGACCCTGGCGCCCGATGATCCAGCCACCCTCAGCGCCATTCGCCGCTATGAGGAGCGCTTGGCCCGGGATCCAACTTCGCTGGCCTTCGCCCCCCTCGCCGACGCCTATCGCAAGACGGGACGCGTCCGGGACGCGATCCGCCTCTGTCGCGAGGGGCTCGAGCGCTTCCCCCAGTACGTCACCGCGCGGCTGATCCTGGCGAAGGCCCTGCTGGACGAGGGAGACCCGGACGCCGCCCTGAGCGAGGTACAGGGGATCCTCGAGACGAGCCCCCACGAGGCACAGGCCCACCGGCTGGCGGCCGATCTCCACCGGCGGGCGGGCGCTCTCGCCGCCGCGGTCGCCCACCTCGAGCAGGCGGTGCGTCTCGACCCGGGCGACCGGGAATCGCGCGCGCTGCTCGACGTCCTGGGCGCGGGCGGGTCGGTCTCGGACGGCTCCGCGCTCAAGCAGCTGCTCGCCGACGACACGTTCGTCACCATGAGCTTCGGCCGTCTCTGCCTCGAGCAGGGCCTGGTCGACGAGGCGGCCCAGATCTTCCTGCGCCTGCTCGGACGCGATCTCCGGCACGCGGGAGCTCGCGCGGGTCTCGAGGAGGCGCTGCGACTCAAGACGGCTCAACGACGGAAAGGGTCATGACCTCATGCAGGTGTCTACCGCGGATTTCAAGAAGGGGCTGAAGATCCGGTTCGACGGTGAGCCGTACAGCATCGTCGACTTTCAGCACGTCAAGCCCGGCAAAGGCGGCGCGTTCGTGCGGACCAAGCTCAAGCACATGCGCCTCGGACGGGTGATCGACAACACGTTCCGCGCGGGCGAGAAGGTGGAGCTGGTCGACTTCGACGAGAAGCGGATGCAGTACCTCTACCACGACGATCGCTTCCACTTCATGGACCTCGAGACCTACGACCAGATCTCGCTCTCGGCCGAGGAGGTCGGCGACGCCCGCGACTTCCTGAAGGAGAACATCGAGGTGGAGATCCTGTTCATCAACGACAGCCCGGTCACCGTCGAGCTGCCCAACTTCATCGAGCTCCAGATCGTGAAGACCGACCCGGGCATCCGTGGTGACACCGCCTCCGGAGGCTCGAAACCCGCGACGCTCGAGAGCGGGGCGGTGGTGCAGGTGCCGCTCTTCCTGAACGAGGGCGACGTGGTGAAGGTGGACACGCGCAGCGGGGAATACCTCGGGCGCGTGGCGGCGGCCGGCTAGTGGCCGCGCGGCGACCGGTCCGGACGCCGGGCGGCGTGGCGCCCCCGACCGTCGATCAGGTCGTGGATCTGGCCGTGCGCCACAACCTCGCGGAGATCGAGGTCGAGGCGGACGGAACCCGGATCCGCGTCGTGCGGGAGCACGCGCCCGCCGCGGGGGCGGCGCCACGCGTCGAGGCCACCGCCACCCCCCTCGCCCAGGCCGCGGCCGCGCCCGCCGAGTCCACCGCTCACCTGGTGCCGGTGGAGGCGCCGATGGTGGGGACGTTCTACCGAGCGCCGAAGCCCGACGCGTCTCCCTTCGTGAGCGAAGGGGACGTGGTGAAGGAAGGGCAGGTGCTCTGCATCGTCGAAGCCATGAAGCTGATGAACGAGATCGAGGCCAAGGCCGCGGGGCGCATCGTCAAGATCCTCGTCGACAACGGCCAGCCGGTCGAGTTCGGGCAGTCGTTGTTCCTGATGGAGCCTCTTCGCTGACCCACGGCTGATGTTCCACAAGATTCTCATTGCCAACCGGGGCGAGATCGCGCTCCGGGTCATCCGGGCCTGCCGCGAGATGGGGATCCGCACCGTCATCGCGCACTCCACCGCGGACGCGGCCTCCCTCCCGGTGCGGCTGGCCGACGAGTCGGTGTGCATCGGGCCGCCCGAAGCCCGCTCGAGCTATCTCAACATCCCGAGCATCATCTCCGCCGCCGCCATCACCGACAGCGAGGCCATCCACCCCGGCTACGGACTCCTCTCGGAGAACGCGGCGTTCGCCGAGATCTGTCGGGCCTGCGGCATCACCTTCATCGGCCCCTCTCCCGAGGCGATCCGCCTGATGGGCGACAAGGCCCAGGCGCGCGAGATGGCGAAGCACGCCGGCGCGCCGGTGGTGCCGGGCAGCGAGGGCCCGCTCGCGGGACTTGACGAGGCCCAGAGCCTCGCCGACTCGATGGGCTATCCGGTCATCGTCAAGGCGGCCGCGGGCGGCGGTGGGCGCGGCATGCGTATCGTGCGAGAGCGCGAGGGCCTCGCCCGCGCCTACGCGACCTGCCAGGCCGAGGCGGGGGCCGCCTTCGGCTCCTCCGAGCTCTACCTGGAGAAGTTCGTGGAGGAGGCGCGCCACGTCGAGGTCCAGGTGCTGGGCGACAAGAACGGCATGCGTCTGCACCTGGGCGAGCGCGACTGCTCGGTGCAGCGTCGTCACCAGAAGCTGCTGGAGGAGTCGCCGGGCCCCAATCTCGCACCCGAGACACGGGCCGGCCTCTACAAGGCGGCGCTCGCGGTGGCCCACTCGGTGAACTACGTCTCGGCCGGCACGGTGGAGTTCCTGGTGGATCGCCAGGAGCAGTTCTACTTCATCGAGATGAATACCCGCATCCAGGTCGAGCACCCGGTCACCGAGATGGTGACCGGTATCGACCTCGTGCGGGAGCAGATCCGCATCGCGAGCGGCGAGCCGCTCGGATATCGGCAGAATGCGGTGCGCTTCACCGGGCACGCGATCGAGTGCCGCATCAACGCGGAGGACCCCGAGCATTTCGTGCCGTCGCCGGGGCGAGTCACCACCTGGATCCCACCGGGCGGGCCCGGCACTCGGGTGGACAGCCACCTGATGGCCGGCTACACGGTACCGCCGCACTACGACTCGTTGATCGCCAAGATCATCGTGCACGCCAACAACCGCGCCGAGGCCATCGCCCGCATGCACCGGGCGCTCTCGGAGACGGTGATCGAGGGCGTGAAGACCACGATTCCGTACCACCTCAAGCTCCTGGCCGACCCGGCGTTCGTGGCGGGCGAGTCCACGCTGGCCCGGCTCGAGCAGAGCCTGTAGGCGCGCCGCGCGTGCGCCTGCCCTCTCCGCTCTACGCGATCCTCGACCGGTCGGTCGCGCGAGGCCGCGAACTGCCCGAACTGCTGGAGGCGGTCCTCGCGGGAGGCGGCCGCCTGGTGCAGCTGCGCGAGAAGGAGATGCCGCTGTCGGAGCTCCTGCCGCTCACCCAGCGGCTCGTCCGGCGGTGCCGGGAGGTCGGGGCCACCCTCATCGTCAACGATCGCGCCGACCTGGCCCTGGCCGCCGGAGCTCACGGCCTGCACGTCGGCCAGGACGACCTGCCGGCCCCGCACGCGCGGGCGCTGCTGGCCCCGGGCATGCTCCTGGGCGTCTCCACGCACGACCCGGAGCAAGCGCGGCAGGCGGTGCGAGACGGCGCCGACTACGTCGCGGTCGGGAGCATCTTCCCCACCACCACCAAGGCGGGCTTCCAACTCGTCGGTCCGGACCTGATCCGGCGCGTACGGCCCGAAGTACCGGTGCCCCTGGTCGGCATCGGCGGCATCACCGAGGAGAACGCATCCGCGGTCCTGGCCGCGGGCGCCGACTCCGTGGCAGTCATCTCGGCGCTCTGTGCCGCGCCGGACCCGGAGGCAGCGACCCGGGCCTTCCTCGCCCGGATCGCCCCGGGCGCGGCGGGCCTCGTCCGCTAGCGCGTCCGTGCGCCGGCTGGCTCCCCTGCTGGTCGGGCTGCTCGCCTTCGTCGTCTTCCTGCCCGCCCTCCCCGGACAGTTCCTCGCGTGGGACGACGACGTCAACCTGGTCACGAACGAGCACTTCCGCGGGCTCGGGTGGCCACAGGTCCGGTGGGCGTTCAGCAACGTCCGGATGGGCCACTACATCCCGATCACCTGGCTCAGCTTCTCGGCCAACTATGCGGCCGGCGGCATGGATCCCCGCGGCTACCACCTCGTGAGCCAGCTGGTGCACGCGACCAACGCCATCGCCTTCTACTTCGTGGCCCGGCGACTCCTGGCCGCCGCCCGCGACGGGGGACGCCAGGCGGGGCGAGCCGATCCGGCCGTGATCTGGGGCGCGGCGACGGCGGCGCTCGTCTTCGCGGTGCATCCCCTCCGGGTCGAGTCCGTCGCCTGGGTCACCGAGCGACGCGACGTGTTGAGCGGCTTCTTCTTCCTCACCGCGGTGCTCGCCTACCTGCGCGCCGTGGAGGCGCGAGACCGCCCGGCGCCCCCATGGATCGCGGGCTCCCTGGCCCTCTTCGCGGCCGGGTTGCTGTCGAAGGCCTCGATCATGGCCCTGCCCGCGGCGCTCGTCCTCCTCGACGTCTACCCTCTCCGGCGCGGCGCCTTCACCTGGCGGCACCTCGTGGTGGAGAAGGCGGGACATTGGATCGTCGGCGGCGCCGGCGCTCTCGGCGCCCTGGTGGCCCTCGAGATCTCGGGCCTCCGGATCACGAGCTACGGGGTGTATGGCCCGGCGGCGCGGATCGCCATGGTGGCCTACAGCTTCTGGTTCTATCCCGCGGCCTGGGCCTGGCCCGTCCATCTCTCGCCTCTCTACGAGCTGCCGGCCTCGGTGGACCCGCTGGCGTGGCGCTTCCTCGGGCCCGCGGTGGGCGTGGTCGCGCTGACCGTCGCCCTCTGGCTGCTCCGCCGGCGCTGGCCCGCCGGGCTCGCGGCCTGGGTCTACTCCGCCCTCATGATCCTCCCGATCAGCGGGGTGGTGCACTCCGGCTTCCAGCTCGCGCACGATCGCTACAGCTACCTCTCCGGCCTCGGCTTCGCCCTCCTGGGGGGCGGAGCGGTGGCGTGGCTCCTCGACGCCGCGCGCGCTCGCCGCGTGGGTCGGCCGGTGGTCGCCGCCGCCACCGGCGTTGCGGTGCTCGCCCTCATCGCTCTGGGGACCGGCGCCTGGCAGCAGAGTCGGATCTGGGCCAATTCGGAGACCCTGTGGCGCTGGGGGGTCGAGGTGGATCCTCGCTGCGCGGTCTGTGCCAACAACCTGGCGACCGTGCTCCTCAACCGGCCGGCGCGCACACCGGCCGAGCTGATCGAGGCCGAGGGACTTGCGCGGCGGGCCGTCGCGGTGAACCCGGCCTACGACAGCGCCTACACCACGCTGGGCACGATCCTCGTCGCCCGCCAGGACGCTCGGGGTGCGGAGCAGGTCTTCCGCGAAGCCATGCGGCTGGCCCCGGAGCGGCCCGCCGCCGCCGCCAACCTGGGGGCCCTGTACGCGCGCGCCGGACGGTACGAGGAGGCCCTCCCGCTGCTGCGGACGGCATGGGCCAAGCAGCCCGACACCCCATGGGTCCGCGCCAACCTCGGGCAGGCGCTGCGCGATCAGGGCATCGTGCTCGCAGGCCAGCGGCGCCTGGCCGAAGCGGTCGCCCTCTTCGAGGAAGCCCTCCGCGTCACGCCGGACGATGCCGACGTCCATCGCAACCTCGGTCTGGCTCTCTGGCAGCAGGGCCGTCGCGAGGAGGCGGGGCCCCACCTCGAGCGGGCCGCCGCGTTGAAGCCGGACGAGGATACGCGCGGGCTCCTCGCCCAGTATCGCGCGCAGTCCCGGCCGAGCGCGCCGCGATGAGAGCGCGAGCGCTCGTGCCGCTCGGCATCGCCGCCCTGACCTTCGTCTGCTTCCTTCCCGCGCTCTCCGGCACCTTTCTCAACTGGGACGACAACCTGAATTTCCTCGAGAATCCCGATTTCCGGGGATCGGTGCCCGGGGCGATCCACTGGGCCCTGACCAGCACGCTGTTCGGACACTACATCCCCCTCACCCGCCTCACCTGGGCCCTGAACCTTGCCGCGGGCGGCATGAATCCGTGGGGATACCACCTCGCGAACCTCCTGGTCCATGCCGCCAATGCGGTGATGCTGTACGTCGTGGCGCGGAGGCTGCTGGCCGCCTCCGGCGCCGACGGCGACCAGACCGGGCGACGGCGTCCGGACATGGTCGCAGGCGCGGCGGTGGCGGCGCTGGTGTTCGGGATGCACCCGCTGCGGGTCGAGCCGGTGAGCTGGATCACCGGTCGAGCGGACCTGCTCTGCACGCTGTTCTCCCTGCTCGCGACGTGGGCTTATCTCCGGAGCGTGGAAGGGGACGGGTCCGCCCGCCCGGGCTGGCTGCTGGCGTCGACGGCGGCGCTCGCCCTGGCGCTCCTGTCCAAGGGCGGCGCGCTCCCGCTCCCGGTGGCGCTCCTGCTCCTGGACATCTATCCGCTGCGCCGGGTCCGGCGCCTCGGCTGGGGTCGGCTCCTGATGGAGAAGATCCCCTTCTTCGTCGTCGCCCTCGCGGGCGCGGTGGTCATCCTCCAGGCAGTCCGGTCCGGCGCGGTGCTGACCCAGATGGCGAGCGTGGGCCCGGTCGCCCGCCTCACCGCGGCCGTGTACAGCTTCACGCTCTCGCTGTTCCGTTTCGTGTGGCCGGTTTCCCTCTCCCCGCTCCACGAGATGCCGCAGCGGATCAGTCTCACCGATGGGCCGTTCGCCCTCGCGGTCGCGGCCGCGGTGGCGATCACTATCGGGCTGGTGGCCCTGTGGCGGAGATGGCCGGGCGGCCTCATCGCGTGGATCTTCTCCGCGCTCATGCTGGTCCCCACGAACCTCGCGCTGCGGCAGGGCGCGGATCTGGCCCCCGATCGCTACAGCTACCTCGCCGGGCTCGGGTACGCGGTCCTGGTCGGGGGCGGGGCCCTGGCCGCCATCCACCTCGTGCGGCGTGAGCGACCGACCCGCGCGGTCACGCGGCTGATGGGCATGTGCGCAGTGGCCGCGGCGGCCGCGCTCGGGGTGGCGTCGTGGAGCTTCAGCGAGGTCTGGACCGAGTCGGAGAGTCTGTGGCGCTGGGCGGTCGATCTCGATCCGGCGTGCAGCGTCTGCCACGGCAAGCTGGGCGAGAGCGTGCTCACCGGGCAGGCCGGGATCACGCACGTGGCGGAGGCGGAGGGGCTGTTCCGTCGAGCCATCGCGCTGCGCCCCGACCTTCCCGACGCGTATTACAACCTGGGCACGGCGCTGGTGCTACAGGGACGGTACCGGGAGGCGGAGGCCCCGCTGCGCGAGTACATGACGCGGGTGCCGGGCGCGGCCAGCGGTCCGGAGCGCCTGGGACTCGTCTACCTGCTCGAGGGGCGGCACGCCGAGGCGGTCCCCCTGCTCCGCACCGCGCTCGGCCGGAAGGCCGCCTCGGCGGTGCTGCGCGGGTACCTGATCCAGGCCCTCGAAGGGGCCTCCCGGCAGATGCGGGCCGAGGGCCGGCTGGAAGAGTCGGAGCGGCTGGTCGCCGAGGCGCGAACCCTCGGCGCGTCACCGGCGAGCCTTCAGGCCCCGCCCGCGATGGTCGGTCCGCCCGGCCCCCGCGGGCCTGCGCGCCCATGATGCGGCGGGTGCTGGTACCGGCGGCGATCGTGGTCATCGTCGTCATCTCGTTCCTGCCCGCACTCGACGGCCAGTTCCTCAACTGGGACGACAGCACCCTGTTCACGAAGAATCACGACTTCCGGGGACTCGGCGCCGCGCAGCTGCGGTGGATGTTCACGACGACGCTCGCCGGCCACTACATGCCCCTCACCTGGCTCACCCTCGGGCTCAACTACCGGCTCGGTGGCATGAGCCCGTGGGGCTATCACCTCGCCGCCATCCTGCTCCACGCGGCCAACGCGGTGCTGTTCTACCTGGTCGCGCGTCGCCTGGTGCGGGTGGCCCTCGGGTCGCCACCGGGCGGCCACGACTCCGCGGACGACGAGCCGCCGGGACTCGCCGCGGGGGCGGCGGTCGCCGCACTGGTCTTCGCGCTCCACCCGCAGCGGGTGGAGTCAGTGGCGTGGGTGACCGAGCGCGGCACGCTCGTCAGCACCGCGCTCTATCTCATGGCCGCGCTCGCATACCTCCGCGCGGTGGCCACCGGACCACTTCGATGGAAGTGGTGGGGCGTGGCCTCGGTGGCGGCATTTGCGGCGGGGCTCCTCGCGAAGGGTCTGGTGATCAGCTTGCCGGTGAGCCTGGTCATCCTCGACGCGTATCCCCTGCGGCGCGCGAGCGGACACTGGTGGGCGGTGATCATGGAGAAGATCCCCTATCTGGCCGTCGCCGGCCTGGGCGCGATCGTCATCCTGTTCGCGCGAAACCAGGGCGCGCAGTGGAGCCCCTTCACCGCCTTCGGGGTCGACGCGCGGCTCGCGCTGGCCGCGTACAGCCTCTGGTTCTACCCGACGAGCATGGTCTGGCCGGTGGGTCTCACGCCGCTCCACGAGGTGCCCATCGGTCCGAGCCTCACCCAGTGGCGGTTCCTGACCCCGCTCGCCCTGCTGGTGGCCGTCACGGCCGTCCTGGTGTGGCGGCGTCGCCAGCTGCCCGGGCTGCTCGCGGCCTGGACGCACGCGGTGGCGGTCGTGGCCCCGGTGAGCGGCATCGCCCACTCCGGGAGCCAGCTGGTGTCGGACCGCTACAGCTATCTGGCCGCGCTCGGCTGGGCCCTCGTCGCCGGCTATGGCGTCGCACGGGTTGCCGGGCTGCGACGCCAGGGCCGGGTGAGCGCGCCGGTGGCCGCGGTCGGCGCCGGAGGCATCGCGCTGCTGGTGGGCTTCCTCGCGCTCGGCACCTGGGGGCAGAGTGGGGTCTGGCACGACTCGGAGACGCTCTGGCGCTGGGCCGTCGAGGAGGATCCGACCTGCGCGATGTGCGAGGCGATCCTCGGCGAGGCCATCGTCTACGAGAGCCCGAGCGGCCCGGCGCGCCTGGACGAGGGCGAGGCTCACGTCCGCCGCGCGATCGGCATGCGGCCCACGATGCCGCTGCCCCACTACAGCCTGGGCACGATGCGGCTGGCCCGGGGGCAGTACGCGGAGGCCGAGGCGAGCCTGCGCACGTACATCCAGCTCGCGCCCGCCCTCGGCCAGGGCCCGGCCCGCCTGGCCCTCATCTACCTGGTGCAGGGCCGGACCGCGGAGGCGATCCCGCTCCTCCGGCGGGCGCGCGAGCTCGACCGGCGGCCCGATCCGGCGCCCCGACCGGCGATGTCGACCGGCGTCGGCGATGACCCCGACCTCGCAGAGGCGGTCCGGCTGATGGACGGGCGCTGGGAGGACCTCGAGTACCTGGGCGAAGCCCTGGTACGGCAGGGCCACGCTGACCGGGCGCTGCTGCCGCTCGAGGCCGCCCGGACCCTCGCACCGGAGGCATCCGGCCCGCGCGTCTGGCTCGTGCGGGCCTACGAGGCCACCGGCCAGCGCGAGCGAGCCCGGGAAGCACACGAGGCGCTGCGCCGCATCGATCCGGCCGTGGCCGAGCGCCTCTCCGTACATTGACCGCAGTGAAGAAATCGCTATAATGGCCGCGCTCGAACCTACCCCGTTTCGCCTTGGTCAAGGAGGAGGAGCCGATGAGAAACCCGCGACTACGCCTGGTCATCGCCTCGATTGCCGCTCTGGCGCTGGTGCTCTCGTTGGCGCCGGCCAGCGATGCCCAGTCCAAGGGCACGGTCAAAATCGCCTCCCAGAGCCCGCTGTCGGGCGGCCAGGCCGTCCTCGGGGAAGGCATCAAGCTCGGGACGCAGCTGGCGGTCGAGAAGTTGAAGGGCAACCTCGAGAAGATGGGCTACAAGGTCGAGTTCGTGCCCTTCGACGACCAGGCCAAGCCCGACGTGGGGGTGGCGAACGCCAAGAACATCATCGCCGACAAGGACATCATGGTGGTGATCGGTCACCTGAACTCGGGGGTGGCGATCCCGTCCTCCGAGGTCTACAAGGAAACCAACCTCGCCATGATCTCCCCGGCCAACACCAACCCGGTGGTCACCGATCGCAACTACGGCAACGTGAGCCGGGTGTGCGGCCGTGACGACGTCCAGGGCGTGGTGGGCGCCGAGTTCGCACACGGCACCCTGAAGGTCAAGAGCGTCTACATCGTCCACGACAAGACCCAGTACGGGCAGAGCATCGCCGAGTTCTTCAAGGCCGACTCCGAGAAGAAGGGCGTGAAGGTGCTGGGCTTCGAGGGCACCGAGGAGAAGTCGAACTTCGATCCGCTCCTCACCCCCATCAAAGCCAAGAACCCCGACCTGATCTACTTCGGCGGCATCTACGACCAGGGTGCGCCCTTCTTCAAGCAGGCGCGGGAGAAGGGCATCAAGTCCAAGTTCATGGGACCGGACGGCATGGACTCCTCGGACCTGACGAAGATCGCGGGCAAGGCGGTGGTGGGCATGAACTACACCTCCGCGGCCGGGCCCGCCTCCGCGCTGCCCAAGGCGAAGGCGTTCGTCGAGGACTTCAAGAAGAAGTTCGGCAAGAACCCGGAGCCGTACGCGGCCGAGTCCTACGACGCGACCAGAATCGCGATCATGGCGCTGGAGGACGTGGCCAAGAGCGGCAAGATGAGCCGGGAGTCCGTCTCCACGGCCGTCCGCAAGGTCAAGCTCGCCGGGATCACCGGCGACATCGGGTTCGACAGCAAGGGCGATCGCCTGAAAGCCCAGTACTTCGTGCTGACGGTGGTGAGCGACAACCCCGAGAAGTGGGGCGACAACAAGATCGTCAAGCAGCTCACGATCGCGCCCCCCGCGGCCAAGTAGTCGCCACGCACGCGATCAATTGCGGGAGGGGCGTCGGTCTCGCGCCCCTCCCGCTCTCCCCCGTTTCCCCGCCAGTTGCCGATGGACTTTGAGCTCCTGATCGGCATCCTCCCGCAGGTCCTGCTGGATGGCATCATCCTCGGCTTCATGTACGCCCTCCTCGCCCTCGGGTACACCATGGTGTACGGCGTGCTCGAGTTCATCAACTTCGCCCACTCCGAGATCTTCATCATCGGGGCCTTCGTGGGCGTGGAGATCCTCTTGTCGTTCAAGTCCGCCGGGTGGCTCGACGTGCTGCCCTGGCCCCTGATCCTCGTGATCATCATGGTTGCGGGCATGGCGGTCAGCGGCGTGGTGGCGATGGTGATCGAGCGCGCCGCCTACCGTCCGCTGCGCCACGCCCCGCGGCTGATCCCGCTCATTTCCGCCATCGGGGTCTCGTTCTTCCTTCAGGACGTGATCCGGCTGTTCGAGTCGCTCTGGCGTAACTCCTTCAACCTCGTGTACCCGACGATGGACGTCCTCAACCACCGCTTCGAGCTCACCGAGACCATCGACGTGTCGGTGAAGTCGCTGGTGGTGATCGGCGCCGCTCTTCTGATGCTCTGGAGCCTGCACACGCTGGTGAACCGGACCAAGGTGGGCAAGGCGATGCGCGCGGTGGCCGAGGACCAGGCCGCCGCGTCGCTCATGGGCATCAACGTCAACCGCATCATCTCCCTGACCTTCCTCATCGGCGGGGCGATGGGCGGGGGCGCCGGGGTCCTGTTCGGGGTGCAGTACAGCCTGATCAATCCGTACACCGGCTTCATCCCCGGGCTCAAGGCCTTCACCGCCGCGGTTCTGGGCGGGATCGGCAACGTGCCGGGCGCAATGCTGGGTGGGCTGGTGCTGGGGCTGCTGGAGGCCTTCGCGGCCTCCTACCTGTCGCTGCTCACCGGAGGCGCCTTCGGGGCCGAGTACAAGGACATCTTCGCGTTCTCGATCCTGATCCTCATCCTGATCTTCCGGCCGAAGGGCCTCCTGGGCGAGATCGTCCGCGAGCGCGCATGATCACGCGGCTCCTCGACCGCCCGCTGCCCGCGACCATCCTGGTCGTCGCGCTGCTGCTGGTCACCGCGTGGGGGGTCAGCTGGAGCCCGCGGTCCATCGTGGTGTTCATGATGTTCCAGGGCTCGATCCTGCTCCTCTACTTCGCGCAGATGCCCACGTTGGTGAAGGCGGCGGTGACCCTCCTGGCCCTCGGGGTCCTGATGCCGGTGCTCGGTACCATCAACGCGTACTACATGGAGATCGCGATCCAGGTCGGGATCTTCGTGGCCCTCGCCCTGGGGCTGAACATCGTGGTCGGCCTGGCCGGTCTGCTGGACCTGGGCTACGTGGCCTTCTTCGCGGTCGGGGCCTACTCCTGGGCCATCTTCGGATCGCCGCAGGCCAACCTGATCTTCGGCGGAAACTTCTTTCCACTGGGCCCGTGGTGGTTCTTCGTGTTCCTGTTCGTCGGCGTGGCGGTGGCCGCGGGCGCCGGCATCCTGCTCGGGCTACCGGTCCTGCGCCTCCATGGCGACTATCTGGACCTGGTGACCCTGGGCTTCGGCGAGGTGATCCGCGTCCTGGCCAACAACCTGGACAAGCCGATCAACTTCACCAACGGTCCGAAGGGGATCACCCCCATCAACCGCCCGCCCATCTTCTTCGCCCCGCTGCTGCAGTCGGTCGGGATCGACCCGAACCCGAACGTGATCTATCCGCTGTACCTCTACGCGCTCGTGCTCCTGATCGTGGGGGTGACGGTGCTGGCCAACCGGCGGCTGGAGGACTCGCACATCGGGCGGGCCTGGGAGGCGATCCGCGAGGACCAGACCGCGGCCCAGGCCATGGGCGTGCCGCTAGTCCGCATGAAGCTTCTCGCCTTCGCCTGCGGGGCCTCGTTCGCGGGCACGGTCGGGGTCCTCTTCTCCGCGAAGCAGATCTTCATCAACCCCGAGTCGTTCACGTTCATGGAATCGATCGGGGTGCTGGCGATGATCATCCTGGGCGGGATGGGCTCGATCCCGGGCGCGATCCTCGGGGCCGCGGTGGTCACCATCCTGAACCTGCAGGTCCTGAAGGGCCTCTCCCTCTGGCTGAACGAGCTGCGTAACGCGGGCACCGTGATCCTCGGCTACAACCTCACCAACCTGCCCACCCAGCTCGAGCCCGCCAAGTACGAGCGGATGATCTTCGGCCTCATCCTGGTGTTGATGATGATCTTCCGGCCGCAGGGCATCCTGCCCGCCAAGCGCCGACACCGGGAGCTCGAGGAAGAGCGCCGATGACGCTGCTCGAGGCCCGCGGGATCAGCAAGCGGTTCGGGGGCCTCACCGCCCTGAACGTGGTGGACTTCGCCCTCGAGGAAGGGCACATCGCGTCGATCATCGGGCCCAACGGAGCGGGCAAGACCACCTTCTTCAACGTGTTCACCGGCATCTACGTTCCGGAGGAGGGCACCGTCCTGTTCCGCGGCACCGCGGTCCAGGGGCGCCGTCCGGACCAGATCACCGCGCTGGGAATCTGCCGCACGTTCCAGAACATCCGCCTCTTCTCGCGCATGACCGCGATCGAGAACGTGCTGGTGGGCATGCATAGCCGCGTGCCCCTGAGCTTCCTGGACGTGATCACGCGGAATGCTCGCTGGCGCGAGCACGAGCGACGGCAGTGGGAGCAGGGGGCCGATCTGCTGGGAGTGGCCGGTCTGCGCGACAAGGCCAACGAGCTGGCCCGCAACCTGCCGTACGGCGAGCAGCGCCGGCTCGAGCTGGCCCGCGCTCTGGCCTCGAACCCGTCGCTGCTCCTGCTGGACGAGCCGACCGCGGGCATGACCCAGGGCGAGGCGCGCAGCCTCATGGCCCTGCTCCGGCGCCTGGTGGAGGAGCGCCAGCTCACCCTGCTCCTCATCGAGCACAACATGCGGGTGGTGATGGAGGTCTCCGACCACGTCACGGTGCTCGACTACGGCGAGAAGATCGCGGAGGGGCGACCGGGGGACGTGCAGCGGAACCCGCGCGTGATCGAGGCCTATCTCGGGCGCCGCAAGTGGACGCCGGGTGCGGGCATCGCGGGGAGTGGCCATGCTTGAGGTGACCGATCTCCACGTCTACTACGGCGAGATCCACGCGCTCAAGGGCATCTCGTTTCAGGTGAGCAAGGGCGAGATCGTCACCCTGCTCGGCAACAACGGGGCGGGCAAGACCACCACCCTGCGCACCCTCTCCGGTCTTCTCTCCCCCCGGCAGGGCGACGTGCGCTTCGAGGGCCACTCCCTGGTGGGGGTCGCGGCCCACGACATCGTGCTGAAGGGCATCACCCACGTGCCGGAGGGGCGGCGGATCTTCAATCGTCTGAGCGTGGTCGAGAACCTCGAGATGGGCGCCTACACCCGCGGTGACGGGGAGGTGGCCCGTGACATGGACCACGTGTTCACGATCTTTCCCCGGCTCAAGGAGCGCCGCTCGCAGGTGGCCGGCACCCTCTCCGGCGGGGAGCAGCAGATGCTCGCGATCGGACGCGCCCTCATGGCGCGGCCCCGTCTGCTCCTGCTGGACGAGCCGTCCATGGGATTGGCCCCGGTTCTGGTGGAGCAGATCTTCGAGACGGTGCTCGCCATCAACCGCGAGGGCATGACGATCCTGCTCGTGGAACAGAACGCGGCCATGGCCCTGTCGATCGCGGAGCGCGGCTACGTGCTGGAGACCGGGCGGCTGCCGCTCGAGGGCGCCGCGCGCGAGCTGGCCGACAACCCCGAGGTGCGCCGCGCCTACCTGGGCGAGGCCTGATCCGGAGGAACACGTGAAGACGCGAGGACTCACCTACGAGGAGCACACCGTCGGCGCCACCTACCAGACCTTGGGCCGCACCGTCTCGGAAGCCGACATCTGCGCCTTCGTGAACCTGTGCGGCTTCAACGAGCCGCTCTTCATGGACATGGAGTACGTGGCCACGGAGTCGGTGTTCAAGGGCCGGGCCGCGCCCGGAGCCATGACCTTCGCGCTCTCGGAAGGACTCATCATGCAGACCGGCCTCATCCACGGCACCGGCATGTCGTACCTCGGGGGGGAGATCCGCATCGTGTCGCCGGTACTGGAGGGTGACACCCTGAGGGTGGGCGTCACCATCACCGACAAGCGTGAGACCAAGAAGTCGGATCGCGGCATCGTCACCTACCGGCACGAGGTGACCAATCAGCGCGGCGAGGTCGTGCTGGAGGCAACGGTGAAGCGGATGATCAGGCGCGCCGCCGCGTGAGCGTGCGGCGTGGGGTCATGAGCGACCACGCGCGCGTCGCCCAGATCAGCATGTCGGCCGGCGGGGTCCCGAAGCGCGCGGTGCCGGCCGCCCGGGTCACCACGCTCGGCCTCGAGGGCGACATCCAGCGCAACC